>Ga0123342_1000482_pt1 | contig 63008 bp, 16 predicted proteins | sample Turbeawhitnodule_FD_89960 | JGI IMG/M metagenome (GOLD analysis project Ga0123342, IMG submission 89960) | Root nodule microbial communities of legume samples collected from Mexico - Turtle bean Mexico white nodule | ecosystem: Host-associated > Plants > Roots > Nodule | place: Mexico: Nepantla... | reverse complement strand
TTTTGCCTTTCCCTCTCATGATAATCTTGAACTTCCTGCTCTCTCAGCGCACTTGCAGGAAATTTTGCACCCACTATAAAAATAACCAAATAAACCAAGTTAAATCCAGTCTTGAACTATATTTCAGGAAACGATAAATCATAAGCCACAGCGTGGTTTCTTAAATATTCTTTATACACTAAAATTTAAACAAAAACTATTGATTATAAGTAGAGTTTCTAAAGAAGGAAGGACTCATTGTCTTCTGGGCCATTTTGAGTTTTAGCTCAAATCTCCTGGTAATTTTAAAAAATGGTCAACAACAAAATATATACTCACACCAAACGAGTAATTATTGTATGAGAATAACAATGTTCATAGGCACAATCAATCAAAAGACTTAGATTTTTGTACTCAAGTTATGATAAAATTATCTTTAGCTTTTGATTGATTATGTCTACTAGGATGCTCATTCAAGATTAGACAGGTTCAACCTGTGTAAAACATTGGAAAAGGAAAAAAGGTTTAAGTTATCAAAAACCCACAAACAATTGCAAGTGCACATGCATGTTACAAACTTACTCAAAGGGATCATAGGTGCTGGCACGTGAACATGAAGGATGCAAATTCTCCTTCCTCCAGAATTTTGTATTGCCCATATGAGATTTAATTTGCTGTCTTTCACATCTTTTGCCACAGCAACATAGACTGTATCATTAACCATACTTGGACTAGGCTCACTTACAATTTCTCTCCTACTAGCTGTGATTCCAGGAACCCCAATATCACGAAGCTTGTTCTTAGGATTGACCTGTGGTGGAGTTTCAGGCATAGAACTCATCACTGCCATGCTAATAGATGAAGGATGGTTGAACCGTTAAAAGACTCTTTCTTTTCACTTCTGAAGAGAATCACGTTGAACTGAAACCCAAAAGTGCCAATTCAACTTTCTAGACAAAGGAACAATATATAAAAGAATTCAACCACTGGGAATTTTCTCTCCATTACACATCCCATCCCAATCTAGACAGAAACATTATATCAAGAAAACTTGATGAACCCAATTAACCCAAACCAAAAAAAAGAGTAAATCAATAAATAAAATCTCTCAAACTAACCAAAAACTCTGTCTAGAACCAATAAAAATATCTTCTTTATTCTCTCCAGAGCTTCTCAACTGGTCTAAATATCAAGAGCATTCATAACCAAAATCTCTCCCAGCTGAAATGGAATTCCAACTCAGCAAAAAATGAACAAATATTCACTTTTTCTCACCTAGAAGTAGCAAAGAACCAATCTAGGATCAAATTTGCAAAGACACGCAACATGTCTTTATCATCATAAAAACAAAGTTCATAGGATGATGGAGAGTCATGATGACAGAAGCTGATTAAATACAAAAGATATGACCTTTTTTTATGTGCAGGTGCTTATCTATGTTGTCTCGTAGGAATGGAAAAAATGGTTGTCTTGAGCTAATAACATGGTAGTGTACAAACAGAAGAGACACAAAAATATTGATAAAATTGTAACACAGTGGAACCTAGGAAATTACAAGCACATCCCCATGTCCCTACCACTTCCAGGTCATGGTCATGCTCCTTAATTTTCTCCTTCTCTCTTTGTTCCCAATGCCCGCTTCACATGAAGTTTCGAAGAAAGAGTTTAGCCTCACTACTTGGACCTCCAATTTCCAAATCTTCTGCAATGATGGAGGTAATCTGTTATAACGTAAATTTGTCAAACATCGAGACAGGTGTAACTTGTCTTTATATAAAATCATGAAAGTGATGCAAACCTTGTTTCTGTTGACACGACAAGATAGAACGAAGAAAGGAAAATGAAGATAACGGTGAATATGAACGGAATATGCAAACACATTTGCATGTCGGCGTTTCCACGTGTCATTATTCATGCAATAAATACAACAATTTCTCTGGAATAACAAATATAGTCTGAATTACATTTTTATCTTTATGAAATACATGTTATTTTTGTTTGGGTCTTCTAATATGATATTTTGTGTGTTAAAATCTGAGATTATTTGATTCGTCGAAAGCCATGTTAGCTTGTTAATTAAAATCTTTTAATTAGATAAATGTAAATGAAGGTGATAATAATATGTTAATAATATATTCTCATGAGATTATTGAAATATCTAATTAACCATGGTTAAATTTGTCTCACAAGTAGTTAATAATATTACAAGATTACTAAAATGTTTATTAACAATTAATTTTATTTGGCGACATTAATCATGTACCGATAGTTATATATAACTATATTAATTCAATTAGATTCAACTTTAGGAGACAAAATTAGCTATTTTTGTACATTTTAACCACATTTTGGGATGGAGATTGAGTGCACTAAATTTGAGCAAAAATTGATCTTTAGTGAAAGTTAGGGTTAACATTATTGCTCAATGTTTTGGCAAAAAAGTGACAAATCTTCTTTCTAGTAGAAACTTTTCAACAACCTTGTATGGGGGCATTTGATTCGAAATTAATTTGACTCCACTACTCATTCATTACCTTCATAATCATCCTCGTTCAAGAAAATTAAAAAGACAAATTTTTTCTCCACCTTCATATCTTTCTCGTACATCTTTGTATTAATTTTTGTATTAATTGTGAAAAAATAGTTTTAATTTTTTAAAATTTTAAATATTCCTAGATGAATTATAAGTCATATTTTTAAATAACCTCAGTTGCACACCTCCATACCTTTCTTTCAGTCACAACACTTCAATTCTTCTTCAGCCGTAGCGTTTGAGATAACAGTTGCATCATTTGAGTAACGTCTGTGAGAGGGTTGGAGAAAAAATTTGTTGTATTCGAAGTTCCTTAGTGCAAAGATAAAAAAAAAAAGTTTTGTATCCATTTTGCATTTAGGTTTTTTATTCTGGATCTTCTCGTTTCGAAAAAATTAAAAAAAAAAAAAAAAAGGAACGAGAACACAACTACCACCAATAAAAACATCACAAAAGTTGTTTTAACCACTAATTAACACAAACAATCACCACTTAAAAATAAAGAAGAATGCACCACACTTTCAATTATACTAAATAACACACTGTTGGAATTATAAAAAAAAAAAAAAAACATGGAAGTAAATGTATGGAAGTGTAGGGAACTAAAAAATTTATATAGTAGGGAGGAATTAGAAATTATTTTTAATTTTAAAATGTAAAATTTATATAGTAGGGACTAAAAAATTACTTTTAAATTTGAAGGACAAAAGGAAAATTTAATTGAACTTTAAGAACTAAAAAAATATTTTTGAAAAAAAATCTTAGTAGGTTTTTATATATACGTCATTATTAATGTGAAGGTGTACGTATAACAAGTAAGTGTAATATCATTAATGACAACGAGAGAAAAATTGATTTTTTTAATTTATTTATAAAAATTTAAAGTATTCACGAAGTACATTGAAGACTTGGCATGGTTATTTTGGTAAAAAAAAATCTTCGTTACGCGGTTTCTGCAATTTGTGGTCATCCAAAGACTTTGATTTTGTACTTTACGAAGTTGTTAAAAACGTGGAAGTTGTGAACTGGTCAGACGCTTTGCATAGATTTTGATATATTAACATATGAACAGTAAAACAAACATTTGATATATTAATAAATTAATATTTTATTTATTTTTGTTTAATTTTGTAATCCAAAATATTATTATATTATTATGTTATTATAAACAGTTGCTAAATGTATGTTTTTTAGTGTAGTGTTAAAGAAACTTTTCCCCAATACTTTTTATTGGGATTGGGCCAAATGTTGATTTATGAATCAATAACTCTCAGACATGGCTGTCAAAACTAGGACTTAGGGAGACATATTTTTGCATGTCACAATTTTGCCGTACAGTATCAAATAATGCCAGAAAAATAACAATGCAAATTTTGTCTTATTACTAAGCATGTTGCCACACGATAATGAAACACCAAATTCCAACTCTATTTTACTTGTCAAAAAATTCATTTAGAATTATTTTATTTACTGGGAGTTAAATTTTGAGGGAGGTTTCCAGCTCTTCTAGGAATCAAACTCAATTGATTAAATTTAATTAATAATATAATATGGGAGATTTATCCAACTAAGCATCTTAAATTAACACAATAGAAAGAAAGGGAATCTGTTTGAATTAAGTATGTTAAAGATAATACGTGAGAAAAGTTTATTGAAATTGGTTAAAGATGTGATAATTATGAAAGACTTTTCAAATGTTTTTAAAAGTATGTAAAATATAAGTTTACAAATTTAATTTTGTATATAAATATATCTAAATAATGAAATATAGGGTATTTACGTGTAGATTTGAGTTAATTAAAAAAAATATTTTGGTAAAGTTAAGTTAAATAATTATTTTTTTTAAAAAAAATTAGGTACTTAATATTGTTGAAACATGAAAAGAATAGTAAAAAATAAAAATATTATGTAAGCATATACAAATTTACCATTATATTTTATATTTATTTATACATTTTGAAAGTTTGTTTTATTCATTGAATTGGATTGTGTGTAGATACATAACCATGTAGATATATTAAAATATATTTTTTAATGAAAAATGTTATATGTAGAGTGAATTGTACAACAAATTTATTTATAAAGAAGAAAATATATAAAACAAAGTATGAAATATCAAACAATGTGATAAAAAAATAATAGAAATAAAATGTATTATTATATATATTAGTGCATGAATGGCCAAGCAAAAAATAAGGGAGAAAACGTCCCCATCCTATCTGTCTTTCCCCTCCAATCTTTGCATCTGAGAAGGGGGGGAGAAATCACTATTCACGCGGATTCACTCTCTCCCCTTCCCTGCGCATCCCTTGACCCGAACCATAGATATTCATTCATATTTTTCTTCTTCAATAGTGGAACCCTTGAAACAAACAGAGCCTAGAAGAATGTTAATCCCACATAATTGTTCTTTTAATTAACTATTTCACAACATATCAATGAAATATTACAATATAAAGACTAAAAACAAGTTACAAAAATAAAGTTATATTGACGTCAAATTAGAGTAATGAATCAAAAACCTGTATATGACACATTATAAATACAAAATGATGCCGATGTCCAACATATGTTGGAAAAGTATTCAAGTTCCTACCCAAGTATGCATCGTGAAGATTCAATTGCAAAAATTGAATTGTTTGTCAAAGCAAAAAATGTACAATACCTCAAAACCCAGTTCAAAGCTTGGTGTGAGGAATTAAAATGAAATATAGAATCTTAAGTGGAAATAAGTGAGATGAACAAAATATATATATATATATATATATATATATAAAATCACACATTATCTTAATATTTTGAGTTGAAAATACAATCAAAATTTCTTATGGATTCAAAAGAATCCAAGAAGTTGGAAGACTTGGAGATTGGAGATAGTAGCTACATTTGATCATCTTCCAAAATAAGATTCACACTTTTCTAAATTAATAGTGATTCTATTGCCCTTATAGTTATGGTTTATCATTTCTTCTTCTTTATATTTTTCGTATAAATTTATAACCAAATAATGTTACATAATATTTTTATTATAGTTTATTAAATATATAAAACTATATTAAAGAAATTTATTGAAATAATTTAAGTTGAAAATGACTAATCAAGGATATATTTTCGTATTTTCTTCCTGACATCTACATATATATACGTGCTTATTTTATAAGATAAAATAATCTTAAATATAAACTTCTTCGAGACACACTAACAATTATTTTTCACATATGTTCCCTTCATAATTAAATGTTTTTCTTAGTGATTGGAAGAATCTGAATGCATGTTTTGTCTTTTGTAGCCAAATGTGTGCAACCTAATTAATGTCATCCATTCTCCTCCACTTGGACCAGATACATCACATCCTCATTTTAGCTAACTTAAAATTGAAAGAAACAAATATGTATACATGAAATGTCACATACTAGTAGAACATAAAATATGTATAGATTAAAAACAAGGACGTACACAATATATTTACATTTTCTAAAAGCTTAATGGTAGTTTTATTCATTTTACTATTTTAGAAGATCCAACATTATTATAAGAAAATTAATACATGCATGATGCAACTTTCACACGGATATTTGAATCTTTTAATAAATTCCTTTAAACAAAAATATGAAAATAAACTTCTGTCATTTTATTATGATAGATTTGTTTACTCTTTGATTAGAATTCGATTATCAGAAATTAATTTAGTATTTTGTCCTAGTGATCAATATAAGATTATCTTTTAAAATTGAATAAGTCGTATTCGTTTAATTATTTTAAACTAAAATTGTGTTAGATTGACACAATTTATTCATAATACGTTATTTTTTTAATTTTACAAATAATAAAAGACAAAAATTATCTTATTTTTATAAAAATCTTATTTTCAGGATTCAATAATATTATTTATAGTTGAGGATTTAACTTTTTCAAAAACTGAATTTTGAATGGGTTTCCAACATCCCCCAATACTACTCACATCTAAAAATTTGATTCAAATATTTGTCCTACATTCATTCGTGAAGGTATCTCTAGTGGATTGAAGAATTTTCGATAAGTAATTGAGTTTGAGAGCCAAATGAATCGAAAGATCCATGTTTGGTTCGTCCAAGTTACTTCTTTTTTTGCCCAAGTTTCTTCTTTTTTTGTCTAACTCACTTCCTTCTTTTTTCTTTGTGAGTTTTGGGAGTATCTCCATTCATAGGTCCGAGATCCACATCTATGAAAACCAAGTTGTAATTAATTTTCTGAACTAATAATATTATTTTATACTCTGAATTAAAATTTCTAAAAATGGAATTCTCAAGTCAGCATATTTATTCTAATAACTAATGGTGCCACAAGCTCATTTGTTAAAATTTTGCCATTTTTTTTCTTCTAAGAATAGGTTATTGCTGAAAAATATGGGAGAATTTATTTTCCCTTGTAACGGAATGCCCCACCCTTATTAAATTTGATGCATGCTTAGCTAAAAAATGGTCATAAAAGTCTACACAGAATGACAGAACATGCAAATGAAAAGGACATGTGATGTGAGTCAGAGAACAAGTCGTTGAATAATCTTTTTTTTAAAGTAAATAATCATTTTATTTAAAGTTAAAAAAATATCCGTGAAATTACAATCTATTAATCACATTACTTCATTTTTTTAAATTGCGAGTTTGAGTTATAATATATATTTCAAGATAAAACAATAATAAATTACTGGATATAAAATTATTTATTTCATATTTTAACACAACGTCGTATATTTTTAGAGAATAAAATGACGGTTTAGGTAAATTTCCAACTCACGGATTAATACTAATTTTATTTGCATAACTATAATTATTATTTTAATTAATGGACATTTTTGTCACACCAACACGAGATTAGTGAAGGAAAATAATTTAATCTAGAATCACTCATTGCAAACTTGGTCCTTATAATGCTTACATTAAAATGCTTAGTCTATTTTGAAAATATCATTATATTATTATTAAATTACAAATTTTCTTATATAATAATTTTTTTTTCATCTGTAATAACCGACAAAGTATGACTTTTTATAGATGAAGGAAATAAAAGGTAAAGCATAAAAATAAACAGTAAAGACACTGCCATGTGCATTGATTGATAGGTAGAGTTTAATTATTTACATGGAATTGCAACTTATGTTCCAGAAGGTGTGACAGAATATGCGAGGGAATATGACGAGAGGAAGGTACGTAGCAGGCCACACTATCATTTTCTTCCTCACAAGCATCTAACAGAAAACGTCACTACATCATTTATGTTTTAGAATGAATTTGTTTTATATGATTTAAGAGTTGAAGTTAGTAATAGTTTATATATATTTTTTTTAATACATCAAAATTTATTTATTCTTTAACTTACATATCTGAAACAGTATTATTTTAACATACTTGAGATCAAATGTTATTCACCACGTACAGTAGTATTTAGTATGAACTTTCACCTTATCTTAAATTCTTAACGAATATTAATTATTTATATTTTTTTTATATTTTCTTTTTCTCATTTAAAATTAGGATATATAATTGTGAAGTTTTTCCAAACGATTTCTCCCATTACCTTCTTATTTTTAAAAATCCTAAAAATATTCACTTTAAAATCTATAATTTTGAAATATAAATTTATATTTTGAATTGTATAATTTATAATATAAATTTATATTTTGGATTATATAATTTAAAATATAAATTTTTACTTTGAATTTTACAATCTTGATAGTATACTTTGGAATATAATTTTGTTGTATTATGATACATTTTACAATACATATGTATTGTATTTTGGATTATAGAATCTATAATAAAAAAATCACAAATTTTAAATTTTAAAATCTATAATTAAAAAAATTATGGATTTCACATTCTGAAAAAAAAAATAATGAAAAATATAAAAGGATTTGGATATTTTTTTAAATATGAGGATGCAGAAAGAAAGAAATGCATGGAGGTGCAGGAAGATATCACCATTTTGCCTACTTTGAAAGGGCAGTTTCTTCCTGCACCCTTACGTTTTTCTTCCTGCACCCCTACGTTTTTCTTCCTGCACCTCCACAATGTAATGCAAAGACAAAAATATCTTTATTATTTTTTAAAAATTCTAAAATACACATAAGACCCACACTACTCTTTCTTTTTTCGGACAATGCAATTCGGTAATTTTACGAAATAGAAAATCTGTATTTATTTTTTTGCATTTTGGATTGGGAAATCCATATATCTTCCAGATTGGTGAATACGGTAATCTTCCGGATTGGTGAATCCGGTAATCTTTCGGATCCATCAATCCGTAACAAAAATTAGACTTTCAGATTCAGCAATCCAAAAATCAACAAGTTGCTTTCGAAACACCCCTTTATTTGAAAAAAAAAACACGAATCACTTCCGGATTGATGAATCTGTAGCAAAATCCTGGATCCCAATATCCGATAATCTAAAAAACTCTAGTTTTTTTAAATTAAAGGTGAAGGTCAGTTTTGGGATTTACAAAATTGTGGGGGTGCAGGAAGCAAAACATAGAGGTGCAGGAAGAAGAAGCCCTTTGAAAGAAGAACTGGCCCACGACCCGGCCCGTTTCCATTAAACTTATTCCATTACTATAAATACCACCCCAAACCAAATTCAACCAACGGTCTCTCCAGTCTTCAAATCCCATATTCCCGCCTTAATTTGCAATCCTTCAGTTTCCAACTTCTTTCTCTTGCTCTCTCGCAAACTCCAAACGCGTGCCGTTTCTGCACATTCCGACGACGATGAACTAGAAGGCGTTTCATCTCCGATCCGAAACGAAAATGAAGATCAACAAAGCCTGCGATATCTCCTCCATCTCCGTCTTTCCTCCTCCTCTTCTTCATTCAAGGTCACTCCTCTCGCTCTCGCACTGATTCACACATTTCAATTACAATTCGTTTAATTCAGTGCATTGCTTCTCGTAGAACGCTCATTTGATTCGTTTGCTCCGAGAGAAGAAGTTTTAGTTCTACATTTCAAGTTTATTCATGAACTTCGTGTTTTCTGCGGCACGCTCTGTTTGGATCTTATGGATTAACGAATCTGGAAGCTAACTTAAAATGATTTGTATATCACAACACATATGACGCATTTCAATTCAAATAGTCGTGTTGAACTGTTGTTTTTCTATCGCCTTTTCTGTATGAAGGAAAGCGAACAACATTTCGAGTGGATTGCAAGTTTCTCACTCTCAGCATCGCACGCAACCATCACAGCAATCGTTTTCTCAGGGACTTTCATCTCAGCACGGATTGCTGTCTCATTTCTCTCAAAATTCTCTCGACGAGGCCGTCACAACTAATGACCCGGTTAGATCTTGTAAACCGACGCAGTTATACTGATACTCTTAATTTTATTAGCAATTTTCATCGAAACAATTCTTGTAAACTGATATTGATTAGAATTGATTATAATTATAATTTATAAGTTAATCTGAGGTGGAAATAATTGTAATTATTGCTCGAGTTAAAAGCAAGCGTGATTGTACCTCTTTTATAAATTGTTCGTGGCTTCACAAAATTCCTATGTCAAACAAGTGGAATCAAAGCATGTTATGCCTAAAAAAAAGCTAATATTGCTGTCAATTAGTTCATGTGCTACTTAGGATACACAGAGTGAATCTATTCCATGGATATCCTTACTTTTATCAATTATGTTTGTCACTAGCTTGTGTTAAATTTACGACAAAATTTAAAATGCAATTCCATGAGTATTTTTTGTGTTGTCTTCAATTATGATTGGAATTTCAGCTTGACAAATCTATGTAATAAAAATTTGCATTGAAATGATCAGTATAAGTTAATAGACTGAAACTTCAATCGTGATTGAAGAGAATGCTAAAAGCACCCAAAGAATTGCATAATACTAGTTATTAACCGAAAGTTTTCATGGTAAATAGAGAACGCCTTCAAATATCCTTCACCCAATTATGAAATGTCGCAAATAAGCCGAATATATTTTGTTTTTAGACTTTAGGACGTAATTACAAGCGATTGAAGATTCTATTTCAATGTTTATTATATTCTTAATGTACTTTAGAGAGTTGGTTCTCAAGAACAAGAGAACTCTTTGAGGAGGCTTTCTAGCTTGCCCCGACTTACATATTCACGGGAAGAGAGTCAACCCCCTAACTCAAGATCTTCGTCCAATCTGATGCTCAAATGGAATTCTGCAGATCACAAAGGTAAGAGTATTTAATAAAAAATATGGGTTTTTATTTTTCTAGCTTATATTTTTGGCATCCAAGTTAGACATATCTAAGAGTAGTCCGAGTTTCATGATACAAAAGCAGAAAGTGAATTAAGTTAGAGTCCTTTTACGCTCGCATATTACTTTACTCAAGATAATAAATCCATTGTTTGATATAGCAGGTCAGTTAAGTGAAGGACTTGAACACCGGATAGGCATAATGGAAACTTCATTGAACAGGTTTGGAATGATCTTGGATTCTGTTCAAAGTGACGTTATGCAAGTACACAAAGGAACAAAGGAAATTATTTTGGAGGGTAAGTAACTCATTTTAACTACTGACAATATTCTAAAAGAAGTTTTTGGGAGTTGTGTTTATTCCAATCTAGGAACGTTCTACTAAAATTTTGTATGGCTCTCCTTTGATTCTCTGCTTATGTTGCATTTTCCCATCTTTGTATATTCTTTTGAAACACAGATCAGCAGAAGGAATTCTTGTTTTGTATACTAAGAACTCTGATTTCTAGCACCATTTTTTCCAACTTCATTTAACAATTAGATATATTATTATTTTATTTAAAAAATTTATTTATATTTATTTTTATTAATTACATTTTCATTTAAGAACTAGATATATTATTATTTTATTTCAAAATTTTATTTATATTTATTTTTATTAGTTAAACATAATATTTTATTATTAAGTGGAATTGTAAAGTAAAAGTGAGAGAAAAATAAGAGTGTGAAATGTTCATTTTCTCTTTATTATATTCAGAGTTTTCTCTGGCTCGGTTTATTACGTAAATTACTTTTGTAACACACTGTACAATTTTAACTCCTTACTTTCCATTCAGTGGAATGCATAAGGCAGAAGTTGATTGCTCAGGATAACTCATTTCAGTTAGTGGTAATAGCCTTATTCGTACCTTGAATTGCACGGTTTCACTAACATCAATGGATATCGAAGTTCAGTAGACTGATCAGTAGTCCGGTTTTAAATCAGACTAAAGGACAAGAAGAACTTAAAGCAATGATTGATGGGAACTTGAAATCTTTATCCGAACAAATGAGCCATGTTTCAAAGAAAGAGAATCTACAAGATGTATATTTGGCGGTTTCTCCGTTACCTCAGCTAATTGAAGCCTCTATGCGAAATGTACAAAATGATCTCTGTAACATCAGCAAGGAAATGCAGGCACGTACCATATGGCAATTTATAATGATTTAAACACGCAGATGTATTAAACTTGTAAACTTCTTAGGTTAGGTACAAATACTTTTACGAAGATTTCTTAGAACCCCTCTTCTCATTTTTACACCGCTACAGGAAAATGCCTCCCCCCAAGCTCTCTTTCTTTTTCTTCTTGTTTATAGTCACTAAATTGCCGTCCAAAAATGATGCTTTGCCAATGAGCACTTGCAGGGAATTTCTTGCAATCTAAAAAGCTTCAACCAAAAGGATATGGCGCAGCCATCTTTGTCCTCAAAGGTTCTTCTTCTCTCTTAATGAACCATTAACATATTCTGCTGATTATTGTAATGATAAATGCAATATTGCAGGGAATTTCTTGCAATCTAAAAAGCTTCAACCAAAAGGATATGGCGCAGCCATCTTTGTCCTCAAAGGTTCTTCTTCTCTCTTAATGAACCATTAACATATTTTGCTGATTATTGCAATGATAAATGCAATATTGCAGGGAATTTCTTGCAACCTAAAAAGCTTCAACCAAAAGGATATGGCGCAGCCGTCTTTGTCCTCAAAGGTTCTTCATCTCTCTTAATGAACCATTAACATATTCTGCTGATTATTAACCTTGTTCGAATTTTTTTCGTTGTGAAAAAATTACTCTGCTGAATCCTGATTATTTTTCTACGGTGAAAAGCGTAGTTTCCCCCCCTGATACATTGTTGGCTTGCAGAATTTAAGCAAGCAGATTATGACACTGAAACAGCGACAGCTTCTTGCCATGTATGTAGTAACTTCACTTACTCTTCTAATAGTGCCTAATCATTTTTTTCTACGTTATTTGTCAATTCCAGCGAGTTTTATTTATGAAACAAATTTGAAGCGTTGACACGACATATATTTCATATACTTAATTTTATCATATACTTTTCACTCTCAAACGTGAGGACGAATCCACTGTAGATTGAATTTAATTTTAAGACGAAGTATATTTTACATGAAAATGGTATATTAGTTTCAATTATTTATTGCCTAGCTTTCATAGTTGACGAGTAACACGGGGTTTACTGGATTAAACTGCTGCATTGCTTTTTGGCTGAATGAATTATATGTGAAAATCACCATGACGCTGTAAGGAAGAGAGAGCACAGATATCCATGTACACAATTCATGTGTGTGATTAAGTTTCCTTTTCCAGTTAGAAACACTGATCCAGCAATTGATCCTTCTGGTTTAGCCCCCAACATTGGTCCCTGACCTTGTCTATATTCATTAATCCAACAATAAATTTTTTTTGCTTAATTAATGGAATTCTCACCCGCTGAACGGGTGAAGTCATTTCTTTTGGATGCTATTCATCCTTTTGTTTGTTCGGAGAATTTTGCTTTTCTTATTTTTGCACGACAAACACGAGAAAATAATTATTCAGTTTTCTACGCTCTGAATCACGAGTTATATTTCTTAATAACATATCCGCATTTGCCTTTGGCGGACAAAATCCCGGGGTATATTGGAATGTTGATTTATTTTAGTATATATTTGTTTCTCCCCACTGTATCGAATTATTTATTTTAATAATTAAGAACGAATGACTCTATTTACGACTGGTTATATCTGACACTTGCAAAAGCATTTGTGACGAAGTGTGACCAAGGACAAGGTATTTTTCTTGACTTCAGAAAAAGTGAGGCCAAGACGAGTATACAGGCAGCTGTAGCTCCAGATGTAGAACGGAGCGACTGGAAGCCAGTAAAAAAGGAACGAGTCACTTTTTCAGATAAAGCATTTGAGAAGGTGCAAAAGAAAAAAGAACCAGAAACTGAGAAGGTATTCTCAAAGAAATTCACTGTTCCCTTTCCCGATCAGAAATTTCATGTCCTTCTATAAGTTGTCGATATGATACGTACAGTGATATAAGATGCACTCAACAGTGACAATTGTCACGTCATTTTTCAGGCAAATGATTTCTTTTTATTAGTTTTATAAATCTTATATGTGCTTTATCAATTGCAAAGTACTGTTTGAATGACAGTGTATAAAGGGAGGTAGAGACTGTGTTATTGTCATTGACTCTGACGAGGAGACTGAAGTAGGATTTTCCTTCTTGGCCAAAGAAAACCCAGGTTGTTGACTAAACTGTAAAAACTACGATAGAACTACCTGATTTTCGTTTTTAATATGGTGTGCTTTGTGGAAAAGAACAAAAGTTAGATGTAGATTTATAGATACTATTCAGTGACAAAAGCCACATAAGATTATAGGTGTTCCTTCGATTATAGGTGAAGTTTTATTTTGATAATCTTGTAGATAAAATTTTAAATTAAATATAAAATAAATTATTAAAACATAACGTCAATTATAATAAAGAACAATAATAACACATAATAAGACTGTGAAAAAGCTTTAACGAGAGAGATCTTATCTTATCCTCCTTAGAAGTAAGAAATCATTTAAGTATCATAATACATTAACAACTTGCATATCTTATACAATCATCCAACAACTATATATTGGTATTTTATTTATACTTTTTTATCATTTGAATATAATATTTTACTATTTAAAAAGGTTGTTTAAATAATCGGATGTTATTTTCTTTAATTATACTGGTTAGATGATATCTTAGTAAAAAAATATGTTTTCATCTTTTTATTTGCTTTTTTAAATAGTTTAGTATTGATTTTTTGTTTATTATAATAGGAAGAAGTCATGGTCTAAAGCATGAATTCTAGGTGTAGATGCAGTTGAGCTATGAAAGCATTAATTGTTTAAGAGAAATATAATAGTATAATATTTGTTTCCCAAATACTACCGAGAATTGGATACTACATTGAGCTATGAATACAACTGCTATATGATTCTACTTAGCAATTTTTTATGGCTAATTAAAAATCTTATGTTCATCATGGAAATTATATAGTTTATTACTTATTATGATAATGATTTATTGCACGACGTGAATTGATTGATTTGAAATATATAAATTTAATTTAACTTTTTATAAATCTCCTATTATTTGCTATTTGATAGAAATCATAACTGTTTTTAACATACGCTTCCGTGGAGAACAGGAGAGAACCTATTTGGCGAATTGACCAAGGAAGAAGTGGAAGAAACTGAGCGAATTTTGCGGAAAGCAAGGAGGCGGAAGCGGAAAAGTATTGTAATGCAATAAAAGTATTACAATCCTATTTCAATTCTAACTTCCTTCTGTCGTATTACTTCCTGCCACGACGTAAACACCCACGAGTACACTCTACCAAGTTTTAGATTGAATAGCCACTGCTTTCAACTGTTTTATTAATGTATGAAAGAAGGCAAACCTAAATCTACTCTAATATTTATGCAATTTCATAACGCATGGAGCAAAAGCTATCTTTACGATTCAAAAACAGTAATGGAGAGTTAAACCCAATGTCATTTTAATCCCGCTGTTGTTGTTGAGCAGGAGCAGTTTGTTACTTTCAGATGCTGGAGGAAAACCCCTGGGGCTAAAATTTGGATATAACTTGCGAAACTTTTGCTGTTTTTTCTTAATAAAGTGAAGTCTCGACTTAAGAATTAGTATCGATCCTTGTTATACAGGTACTACTCATGTCATGTGTAATTTTAATTAGAGATATTATAAAAAATAAGTACTATACTGTGTATAAGTTTATCAACAGAAATTATTCGTTTTTATCTGTTTTGTTATCCAGTATTAATAATTTTGTGCAATGCCACATTTCCTCACATAGGAAATTGTTTGTTCTTTCTATTTTGATTGCAAGATATTCAACTTCACCAAAAGCTTATACGTAAGTTTTTCATTAATTCATGATAGTAATTACACCCCAAAAGAGGAGAAACTATTTGGTGGAGAGTTGACCTTTTTCCGAAGAAAAATGTGTTTTTCCCTTTGTAAGACTGGGTTCTGCTGTCTCAAATTTTTGGGCCTTCGTTTGCCTCTGGTTGGTGGAAAATTCGAAGTGGTAGAGGAATTGGAGTTTAGAATAGAATATTGAGAAATCTAGGGAGGCCATTGATATTTTTGTGTGTGCAGATACTACGGAGTGGAAAGAATGACACCCAGTTTTTCTTAATTAATAAGTGCATTAAGAAGTATATTTTATTTGTCAGGTGAACCCAGAAGCTCCCAACTAAATGATTTTTCTTGTATGTTAACATGAGTGAGAGATTAATATTTGCTATTATTACAACAACAATATTAATAATAAATATCACAGTTCCACATAATCTCATCTCAACACAGTGGACACTGAATTGTACAATTTTCTCACAACATGTTTATACGGATTACGCTTTTCATATAATACCATTTTTATAGAAACAACTCTATGACTTCGTTGCCTTGTACACTGCAAATTATTTGACTGTTGCTGAACAATGAAATAAAACTTGTTAAAGAGGCTTTTAATGCTTTGGTTTTGACATGTGAAGTATGGGACCAGACCAGACAAATTTCTCCCAAGCCTCGTAATTATAATAACATCTCCCGCTGTGGAGGTTTAAGATTTGCTTAAATTGTTTCAAGTAATTCTTCCGTTGAAACATTTCATGTCACACTTAGAATTATTTAACAATTTTTTTGAATTATTTCTACAAATAACTATTGTCTAGAAATAAAACTAAAAAAATAATTTATAATCAAATCTAAATTATATATAATTGATGATTACTTGGATGTTATTAAAATTTCTTCACTAAAGAAAAAATTAAATATGATTAAGAAATAATGTGATACATTGGATAACAAAACACATTTTTTTAATAGAAACTCATGTGAGTGCTTCCGTTAGAAATGTGGTTTTCACTGATTTGCAGGCTGTTGTTAGTATGACAAAGAGTTTATAAAGTTTAGGGTACGTGACTAGACACAATATTATATATAAACCATAAATCTTAAATTTTAAACTATTAAAATTTAATTTAAAATAAATATTTATATTTAATGTTTAATCCAGGCAAAATTATTTTATATAAAAGATACATGAAAAATAATAATAATAGTAATAATAAATAATGATAGAAGAATGTCAAGTTCAAACTCAACTACCAAATCCATGGCAAGAAAGATATAAGAAGATTGGAAAATCTCTTAGTGATGTCAGAAAAACTTTCTTATACATGTTCAAAAATGCCATAAACCTAGTGTAGAATTGTAAAGTAAAATTTATTTTCTTATTAAAGGTAGAATAGAAAATTTACTTGTAGCTTTTGTTAATTGTAATCAGGGTTGAATTTAGGCATCTAAATATCAGCCTAGGTTAAAATAAGATTTCTAGAATACTCATAATTCACCTAGGTCAGTCATTTAGACCCAAATGAGTCACATGAAGCACACTTTGTCATGTTTGCCTTGTGAACTCATTTTAGGTGTCACTTTCAAACCATTTCCATTTGAATTTTCTCACCTATTTTTGTATTGAATGACCAAACCTCTAAGCTATATAAAGAGGTGTTTTACTCATGAAAATTCAAGATTAATGAATGAGTGAATTGCTACCAAGATTGCATGTTTTCTTACTCTCTTGTCTAGTCTCTTTAGGATAAACACCTTAATCTTCTTCTTCACCTTCTCCAATCTATCTACCTGCCATGCACCTTCAAGGAAATCATAGCTTCATTGGAACCCTCCTTATTCATTTCAACCATTAGCTTCCGCAAATCCACATCTCAATACTCCAAGGAACCAACTTGAAAATGGAACTAACACCATCAATAAAGGTCAACGATTACCTTTATGTTTTATTCATAATTTCAATTCCAATCGGATAAACAAACCAATATTCTTCCCATTATCTATTCTTTTTAAATTATTAGCTGCTACAACGTTGTTTAGTGTACAATGAGGCATTGTTAATCACCCTTTGATGAGCACTTTTTTTTGTTGTCTTACTAACGGATTCTAATATACGCCATTGAGTGTTTTTCATTCAAAAAGACAAATATCCTAGAGTTTGGGGACATGCAGTTGATCAATTATCTTCAGCTATGTAGGTAGGATTTCTACACAAAAAAAGTTGCAATAGTTTTTTCTTACTTCAATTTTGAAAATTAGAATCCATTATTCTGTGCAAAATGCATAGTTGATTCATGTTTCATAACAGTGCGGTACAACTTTACTTTCTCTTTATTTTCCTTGATAGCATATGGAGTGAAAGCACTTTCTAAGACATAAGGTAGAAAAGTGGGGGCATCCAATGCATAAAAAGGCAGTAGTTGGATTGGAGTTAGCCTACCCACTATTATTAGTCAAAAAAAGTAAAGCAAAATAATAGGGTTGGACAAGGAGCAAGTATGAAGTTAACTCCATCACAAGTTTCACATAATGATGTTTTAATAATTGAAAATATGCACAGGACCATAACTTCACCAATCTATTTCTTTCACTAATGTATTTTTTTTTATCTCTCAAGTTACTTCTTAGAAATAACTCAAAATCATCATTTTTTTAACTTTTCCAACAAAAAAAAAGTAAATTGTTTATATTTTTACCCTTTTTTGCAAAACAAATGCATAGCAATTTTTTAAAATATATTAATCGAAGAGTTAAATTTTTTACACTCTGTTAATATAAAAAAATATCATATAGTCATCAAATACCAACAAATTGTAATAAATATATTTTTTAAGAAAACTATTGAAAAAACTTGAATTTATCATATATATAATAAGAAGCACTATTAATTTATTGGCTAAAATTATATTAGGAGAGAAAAATAAAATAAAATTGTCATGAATTTAAATTAGTCTACAGACAAGTTAATTTTTTTTTTAAAATTATACAAATTATTTTATACTTAAACTAATTTTGACTTATAATATTTTTTTCTCCGTATAAACTTCTAAAAAAGTTCTCCAACAAAACCATATATCTACATTTCATAAAACAACTTGAGTTGAACCAGTCCAAAATATAATATCTGAAGATAAAGCTTATATTTGATTATTTGTACAAATATGGATAAGAAAAATGAAAAAAAAAGTACAATTATATACCACCAACGACATCACGCAACTTGTTAGCAACTACCGGTTTAATATCTTTTGGATCGACACAACACGAACCCAAGTACATACAATTGACACTTGATATCAACTTATGTTTTTCATGTAAAAATTTCAATTTTTTAAAATGCACCATCAAAGTAAATATCTATAATCTTGAATTATAAATACACTATTTTCTCTTTTTACTCTTTATAGTCTAATTCCATATAAAAAATCACAAATTTGATATCCCTATTCCTTATAACAAACCTTGGTCATTTGGATGTAATGCGTTTCAAAATTTGTTTTGCTTGATAGTGAAGATGAGGTGAAAGGTAAAATTAATGGCTCCACATGCCTATTTGCATGTAATGTGGGAAAGGTGGTATGAATGATTACATTAAGGGTAAGTGCTTCCTTTGTTCTTCATGGTCCTCAATTTGTCATGCATCCACCCTACATTCCCCACTCACCTTTCATTACAAACAATTCCTTCATAACAAAGGCAAATAAAAGAGATATACCAAGGAAGATGATATTTTGTGTTGGAGATATCACATCTAATAGAGATAACGACGTTTTATAGTATATAAGTGAATGCAAACATCATCTTATAAGTCAATTTTATAAGATTGAGTTAGGTTTAAAGTTCATTTTTTAATATAGTATCAAAGTTATTTAGAATATATCACACCGAGAGTTTGTTGGGCTTATTAAGTCATTCACTATCGGATCATCCATAAATATATAGTCACACACGAATTGATAAGTTAGGGTGTGTTGAACCCACTTCGACTAGAAATAAGAACATTTCATAGTATATAAATAAATACAAACTTTATTTTATAAGTTAATTTTATAATGTTGAATTAGAATTAAAATTTACTTATTGTTATTGATATTTAGCATCTCTTAGTCATTGTTTATAGTTTCATCAATTATATATGTTCATTGTTTATAGTTTCATCAATTATATATGTTCATTGTTTATAGTTTCATCAATTATATATGTTCATTGTTTATAGTTTCATCAATTATATATGTTTAGAACTCAGAATTAGATTCCATGTTTGTGGTCCCAAAGAGTGCACTGAAACCCTTTTATTCTCTCCACACAAAATCAGAATCATATCGATGAATCCAATAGATTTCACAACTTTCATACAAGTGCATGATTAGGAACAATATAAATGACACCAAATTGATTGCTTGCTGCTATGTTTACTATATTATTCCACCCATAATCTTCTTCCTACGAACATAATGTATGTGGTATAAACCAAAGAGCAGTTCAAAGAAAGTGAAAATATATTTTTAGAAAAAAACTATTAGATAATATATCTGATCTCATGTGAATATGTTTAATTTCTTCAATTATAACCTTTAATTTTAAATTTTGTAATTATTCTATGAGTTGCAGCAGTTATATCACTAACTTTATATTATTTACATGGTGGAACAGTTAGAACTGAAAACTAAAATATTCAAAATGAGATATAATGTTGATCTAATAATAACTTAATTTTCTATTTAATGGTATTGTGAAAACCATGGCTCTTTCCGAAATAGACACGAGTTGAAGTGGCATGCATGAAGGTACACACGTTTGCCCTAATAAGGTGCACTGACAATGTGGGTGGGCCCAAATGTTTTCATTCAGTGGGGGCCCAATATGACTATTTTAGGCCCAACTGCTCCTCACATGCTTCATTGGAAAAGCATTGTGATTCCAAAATCAAATTTGGTGCCTCGCAGAAACAATTATGAAAATCAGTGTCGTAGCTACATTCATAGATCGTGCTTCTGCACCTGAAGCATCTTCTGTTCTGCTCAGAGGAAAGAGAAACCAAACTGAAAATTAATGTTTTCCACCATGCATTTTTAAATTCTTATCCAACCAAAATCAACATGTTTTCTTCTTCCTAACTCTTAACCAAACCATGTTGCCACACTGATTTTTATACAGTACTTTGTTGAATACCAGTTACAAAATTTAAAAGTATTTATACTCATTTATTTTGTGTCTTCAAACTCAAAAACCTATACGTTGACATTATTGAATTAGTTAGTTTGGTTGATTTAAAATGATATTTTAGAGTATGTTTATATGTTGTGCTTAGCTTAAACCAAACGTACAACTTCAGTTGATTTGGACATAATCATTTGAAAACTAAGAAAAGTACACCAATTAGGTTTTGCTTTCGGCCAAAAATGTATTATCTTCTTGATTTGGTATTATGTCTAGTGAAACGATAAACAAGCAAAAAAAACAATATATTTGATGAGTTTAACTAAGTAGTGCTTGTTTTAGACTAATTTCTTAAATGAAACTTGTTATACTCAAACTTAGTTTATTTACGAAGAAGTAATACGTAGTTTAAAATTATAAATTATTGTGTATATTAAATTTAATGGTTAAATGTGTTTTTTCGTATTTGTATTTTTTTAAAATTGATTTTGATTTTTACTTTAAACTAAACTATTGAAATAAATTCTTGTCAGTTTCTTTTATGTGAAAACAGAATTTCAGTATAAACTAAAATGTTAAAATATTTCATGTTGACTCATTTCATGTTATACTAATTTATTTGTTATGTTAAAAAACATTGATAATGACTTATTTTAATAGTTTTTTTTACTACAAGTACTTAAAAGGTTTAAAGTTTGAACTAGAAACACAGACTAATTTTGACATGAACATGTGAAAACATATTTAACCCTACATTTAATAACTTTTATTATAATTATTTCTGTAAATTGTATTGATAATTATTTATGATTGCTTAACCGTGTAAAATGCAACAAGTTTTTTTATACCAACAACCATAATTAATCATGATTATCTCGAGATAAGGTGAAAGTGTGATTATGTGAAGCAATATATTATTTTTTAGTTCATCAAAAGAAGCACAGAAAAGTGATATTGGTTTAATTGTTGGACAATAAATTGCATATCAAACTTACAGATGGTTAGCTGAAAAATATGGACAATAACTTGTGTGTACTAAATACATATTTACCAAACGCATACAAACATTATTAAATCTTTGATTTGGGTTAAGTTTGATTAAGTTAAAAAATATCAAGCAATTTAATTAATCATTCAACACTCATATCACTATAAAACATTCCATTTCATGTTAATATGAGAGAATTATTTTTCTAATACGATCCACAACTTTAATTTACATTTCACAAAATTTTGAGTAACCTAAATTATAAAAATTTATTTCATTTTCTTCTTTCCTTTTCTCTCTTTTTTTTTTACATAAATACATCCAAACACTACTAAAAATCATTAAATTAAAACTAGTTTTAGAGAAAAAAAAAGAATTAATTGTTATACTGACTAAATTAGATACTATTTTAAAGACTATTTTTTTTATCTAAATTAGTATGTAATTAGCTACCAAGTTTTAGGTACCAATTATTTATATCCTAAAGTTGGTAGCTAAAATCTTTGTAGCTAATTAGATATCAATTTAAATTTTTTTTAGCAATAATAAAAACTAATTTATATATGAATAATTTTTTTAGTTTTTAAAATAATATCAAATTTAGTCAATATAACAACTAATTATTTTTTGTCTCTATAACTAATTCCTACTTAATGATTTTATTGTTTTATTATAGTGAAGACACATAAAAGAGTTAATATCTACTTAGTATCCACCTTAAAATTTATTTGATAGTGTAAGACTAAGGAATAAGAATATCTTAAAAATATATGCTTCTAGAAAATTATTAAATAAAAAACAATTTTAGAGATAAAAAATAATTAATTATCATATTAACGAAATTCAAAACTATTGTACATCCTACAAAGTTATTAGTATCTAAACTAGTTTCTAAATTGATATCCAAGTAGTTACTCAGGTTGTAGCTTCCATTAACTATCCAAGTTTTAGTTATCGATTTTAAAATCTAAAATAGTGGATAGTTAAAACTTTAGTAGCTAATTAAATACTAATTTAGAAAGTAGTTTATAAATTTAGAAATTATTGTAGGTATCAATAATTTTTTTTTCTCAATTAGTCTATAATCTAGTCAGTATAGTAACTAATTATCTTTGTTCTCTTAAATTAATTTTTATTTAATGATATATATATATATAATTATTTAATGACATATATATAATTATTTAATGACTTTTTACATTAGTAGTAGTTCATGAGTAATTTATATTATAAATTTTTAGTTTAGTGTTGATCAAAAGAATTTAAATATTGACTAAAGAAATTAAGAAAAGAAAAAAAATATTGAATTGAAAGATTAATTATCAAGAAAAATGAATATCAAATTGATTTATTTTATTGTATGAGTTCATGACATATATCAGTCAAGATGACAAAAGAAATATAACATTATGTGAAACAACAATGATGAGTGAAAAAGTGAAAAATAATTCAATATATAATAAATGTGTTTATATTTATTATAAATTTTGACTATGTAGTGAATGAACACACTTGAGGGTCAAAAGCAAAATAGTGGAAGACTATTGTACTATAGGATAATTTAGGTAACTATTACATATTTTTATGAATAAAGTATAAATGTACTTAATTAAAGAAAACATATAAAAGATTATAACAAATAAAAAGATATAAGATAAATCACAACAAATCTCTTTACTGTAATTATTGAAAATTTTATATTATTAGCTTTTATTTAATAAATAAGTTTCCATCTTATCTTAAAAGTTATACATATATAAAATTTTATATTTTGAAAAATACAATATTATATTCTCTTATACATTTTAAACATTGATGACATTTTCTCCCTTTTACAGTTCTTTTGGTGAGTTAATTGTATTAAATAAATCTATTTTATTTATAATTATAAAAATTAATAATGCCTTTAGTTTTATTTTGAGTCAAGAGACGTGCAAATGTCATCAATTTAGAAAAAGTGATGACATCTTTCTATTGATAACAAAATTTTAGTTACAAAATTTGACCGAATATGAAATAAAATAATTATAAATATAATTTAATCACTTTAATAATAATTTGTTATTATATGAAAAAAAATATTATTAAAAAATCATATGAAAAAAATATTATTAAAAAATCATATGAAAACAAAATATTATTAAAGAAAATATAAAAAATAGGAAGTTTTTTTTTCATTAAACCCTTATTATTAAATATTTAATTAAAAAAATAGTTATGATTATAGTCGGTAAAAAATCAAAAAAATCTGTAGTGGGTCAGATAAAAAATGATTGATATATACGATGAAGAAAATGCAAACCAATTAAAAATAATTGTTACTTTTTATAATAATTAGAAAATGCAAACCAATTAAAAATAATTGTTACTTTTTATAATAATAATTATTATTAATAATAAATATGGTTGTGTATGGTTAGAAGTCAATCATAAACATTACAATGTAAGTTTGAATTTATCCAATTTATTAATAATTTATTTATCATTGTATAACATTATATTCCGTTTTTAACATTAATGATTTATTTGAAACCGAATAAATGGCCAGATACGTATACGTTAGTCTAAAAAAAATTAGAAAAAATATTTTTATTATTAAATTTTATTTATTATTTCAACGTATTTTTTAATATGAAGAGGAATTTGCTTTTTTATTAAAATTCTGTTTTTTCATATTACAAATATGTCAAACATTATTTTTAAGTATTGTCATTATTTTTAGGATATACACTATTTTTCATTTTAAAATAGATTTTCACAAGTTTCTAATAAAATAATAATCACCCTCCTCTAGTTTTTTAAAAACAATTTTTTGATAAAGTGTTACTTACTTTACTTTATTTATTAATATATTAGCTATAATTAATTTAAATTTATAAAAATTTAAACATAAATATTAAAATATAAATTATAGATTTTATATAATATAAATTAAATTATATAATTTTGAGAAAATTGCATCTACCTTTTCTTAACCTTTTAAACGACATTAATATTTTTTTTTCATTTTTAAAATAGATATTATCATTTCTTATGCTACTAAAAAAATAGTATAAAATAGTATTTGAATCAAAATCATATTTAAATTAATAAATAGTTAAGAAATTCAATTATATTTTATAAATATTTATTTATTTTAATACTAAAACCTTATATTTTTTAAAATATATATATATATTTTATGAGAAAAATTAGAATTGAGTGAAAATATAATATTTTTTAGACATGGTTAATATATAATAATTAAAATTATTTAATCTAAAAAACGTTTAATTTTTTATATTTAAAACTTTAATTTTTAATTTTTAACTAATATGGCATTAGTAACATCTTGAATTACAATACCAATGTAAAATACCATAAATATATATATATATATATATATTTTGCATTCTAATATTAAACAAAATATTATCTTTTTCATATGAGATTTCAAATATATTCATATACAAAATTATTGGTATCTAAAATGGTTTTTATTATTAATAAAAAAATTATAAAATGGTTTCTAAATTTGCATTTAACCATCAACTACTTAGGTTTTAGCTACTAATTAACTACTTTATATTTTAAATTAGTCTTTATTATTATTAGCTAAAATATTGGTAGTTAATAGTTAGATACCAATTTAGAAACTATTTTTTTTATATTTTTATTAATAATAAAGACTACTTTATATATCAATCATTTTTTAGTTTCTAAACTAATATTTAATTTAATAAATATAATGACTAATTATTATTTTTTTCTAAATTTGATTGTTATTTAATGATTTTCTTATAGTGATCATACACCAATTAATAATACTCAATTTTTTCAAACTATATAATTCTTAGTAAAATTTAAAACCTATTCCAATGAGATCAAACATCTAACCATTTCATATAATGTATCAGTTCATAATACATCTATTCAATCTTTAATAAATCTCAACAAAGTGATAAAGTTATTTCACATTCAGATTTTCAAACGGAGATGACTTTTTTTTTTTTAAACAATTAGGATAAATAAATAAAAAGAAGAAAAATACAAATTTAGATTTAGATTTTGTAAAAAATCCCACTAATACTTGTTATGTAAGATTATTCCTTACAATAATATTATTTAACTTCTTCAAATTATTAATGTATCTATTATTTCACACACAAAATACTCTTTACTTCCCCATAAAAGTATTTCATATTTTGTTTAAGGATTTGCATCAATAACAGCCTTAAGGGTTATGTCTTAAATAAAGACAATTATAAGATTTGATTCATTAAGCTCAATACTCTCTCAATATAATCAATTATTATAGAAGAAAAAAATATGAGTTTGTGATAGCAAAAGAGTTCTATATAAGTGTTTTTATTATTATTTTTTTTCCTCTTTTTTTATATTGAGAGGTTTCAAAAGAGGTTGTCTCATTAACTTTTTCATTGTTGGCATCATATGTTAAGATCAACATTGAATTATTTCGTTATTTTGCTTTAAATGTATTGTGTGTTGTTTTAATAAGAGCATTAAATAAATTTGTTTAAAAGGTTTCATTTTATAATAGTCCATGTGGTTTATCTACTTTAAACAACACATTTTGCTTCTTTTTATTATATACTTTTTATTTCTTAAGATATTTGTTGTAGCTTGGAGACCACAACCATACCTGAGTCATCAATCATAATTTATTTAAGACTTATCAAAGGAATGAGATTTTTTTAATGTAATTTTACTTTAAATCATTATTAAACTTTTTAACTATATGTAAAATCCTTGAATTGAATAACTTTAATTGGTAAATTTTCTCAAAAAATAAAAATAAAAATAAAGGTACACAATAAGCATATTAAAAAATAAATATATACATAGTTAATGTTCTTATTCAAGCTTGTACACATGATACTATTATATGGTAACTCTCTTTAGTTAAAATACTTAAACAGTATATACACACAGCATCTCTACGTATTTACATGTATTGTAAGTAAATACTATATATTTAATTTAATATTTTACGTTCTTTGTTTTTTTTTCTTTTCCATTAATTAAAAAAATCATATATTGTGCTACTGTAAGAAACTTGTAGTTAACTTTTTCTTTTTCTCTTTTTTTCAAGGATTACAGCTGGAAACTCCCAATACTTAGAAAATAAATGTAACAATTAAATTTTGTAAGATATTTTTTTCACAAAACTGTAACGTTTAAGAACTAATCTAATATTAAGTTATATTTTAAAAAAAAAAATCAATATGATAATATTAATATTAAGTAGTAAAATTCAAGGACTAGTTTATCAGAAAATTTTATGACAGAACATAATTTTCATACAAATCATTACCATTTGAAAGAAAATGGTTATTTTTCTTGCTTATTTTGTTTTGAAACTGTGCAAATATAGATAAATAATACATGAACACATGATATGATATGATTACATTAACTGTTATTAATTTATTTTCCTGTGGGAATTGCATAACAGCATTTTGTAACGCCTGAAAAGGCCACGTTTGTGTTGATAAGTGGAGTACACGTTAATTCTCTTACTGTTGCTCTCTGAATTCCATTTTGTATTTGCAGTTTGGTGTGATTTGGATCATGGTGTTCCAAATCCAAATTTTGAAACAGTGGAGAAAAAAAAAACACTGCACATTCACAAAAACTTTTTCTTCCTTAACAACAAAAACTCTTGTGTGGACCCCTCTATCTAGCTATCCTCAACTGTCATGTACTATGACTATTCTTCGTGTCGCCCAACAACATTGTAAAGTGTAAGACTCTCAACTTTCACTTTTTCTCCCATAATCCTAACCTTCACCACCAATTCTCTCTCCTTTCTTTCTTTTCTTTCTTTCTTTCTTTCTTTCACTTTTTCCATGTATTCAATGCCTCCCCAAATCAGAATTATGCCTCGGCAGATCCTGGGTCGGTGCTAGATTAGCATTTTCATCTCTTTGACAGCAAAAAAGAGATGCCCATTAGCAAAAGTTTTTGATTTTTTTGGTGGGAAAATTTGCTGCCAAATGGTATTCCTCTCAGAGAGTGTGGTGTCTGATGAACAAATTTCAGTTTGGTTCTTTTGAGGGAATGAGTTGTTGGTGGGATTGAGATTGAGAGAGGGTGGTGAGTTTTGATACTTTTTGAGGTGAAAGTTTGCAGAGAGAATTGTGTGGAGGTGTTTTGTGCTAGAGGTGGGTAAGGATTTAATGGAATTTTGGATGTTCCATAGGCTGTTATTTGAGTAGATAAATTGTTGGAGGACATAAATGGGCCATTTATTGCAGGCATGGAATCAGTTGTGCAGAAGTAACGAGTCTTGTGGTGAATTGGTGATTTTTGGAGTGTTTAAGGATATGCTCTCTCTTTTTGTGTGTGCCTGAAGGTTTTGGTGTGGTATGATTAATTATCAAACTTTTTCCTCACGTTTGATCATTGACTATGTTTTTTATTGGAAGAAAGCAGAATCAATGAGCTGTGATTCTTTGAGTCGTTGTCAATTGTAAAAGCTTAAGCCTTGTAAGTTATCTCAGGTGGCCTTTTCTCTGTGGAGAGGAGCAAATAACTGGGGTTTTAAGCTTTCTCCGTGGAACTTCAGAATTCGGACAGTTAAGGTCTGTGAGAACAGAGCATTGATACCTTCTCCTCCAAAGGAAGCCAAAACTTCGTGAACTTCACTCAAATGGGAAACTTGGAGGACTGAAATAGGGATTCCCAAATTCTTTGTCTTTTGCTCCTTCACTATATTGAGTCAACAAGGCTCAGAAAATGAGGTACTTGTCCGAACCAAACTCATTTTACATGTGATTATTCATTTTTTGCTACATGACATAGACTAATAACTACTTTAGTTGCTTAACCTACCAAATTTTTTGCCCTTACATTTCCTAACTCGTTAGCCATTAAATCTCATTTTCCTATGACTATTCAGTTTTGTCTTTTGTGCCCCAGGGATTGATGATTTTGATGATCACTGTGTGGCAAGTTTAATGCAACTAGGTTATCTGCATAAGTTGATTTAACAAAAAGTGTTGGCATGAATAGTTAGCTTGATGTGTATATATATCTAATGCATCATTTATAACATTGTTAGGGTGTTGTATGTGTGAACTATGTGGTTTTGGGGTCATCATAGGTATTTTGTTGGCTTTTAAATGCATCTGTTTACTTTGTTGCTGTCAGGTTGGGCAATCTTACCTATGAATTTTTTTGAATGACTGTGGCTACCTAAGGCCAAGATCTTAACACCCTTCAAGGGAAAGGAAAAAGAGGAATCAAGGAACACGATTCTGCCCAATCATCATGGCAAAGAAGTCCCAAAGACGCCCTGTGCGGTTTGAGAAAGATAAATCAGGCTGCATGTGGGGTTTTATTAGTATGTTTGATTTTCGCCATGGTCATTCCACTAGGAAGATGATTGCAGACAAGAGGCGAAGCAGCAAACATGCTGTTGGTAAGAACTGTTCTTAGCATCTAGATTGGTACAAAATTGAATATCATGCTCATTTCACGTGCATAAATATGTATATGATATTTTCACTGAAGACTTTTTATACGCTAAATAAATAACAAAATCAGTATATACTGAGGAATTGTGCAGGGACTGATATATGCATGTCAAGCAATTTTCTGTAATGGTGTCAAGTTTTGAAATCTTTCATAATCATAAAAAATGCTTTTCCTGTCTAATATCTATGATGATTGTGGGATAATTTGAGTAGCAACTTCACTGGTTTAACAGAAAAATTAATATTAGTTATTGAATTTCATTTTTTTTTTCCTGTTCCAGGGGCCATAAAGACCAAGTTTGAGATGAACAATTTGGATGAAGTTTGTCAAAGCAGTCCTGTAAGTTTGTCCCTGCTTATGCCATTCTTGCATTTGAAAAGTTTACAAAAATTTTGGTCATCAGTAAATTATGGTAATCTGCTTAGAGGATGCCTGTGCATTTACTGATATTACTGTTTTGTGAATCTTTCAGGATAGGGGAGAGAGTAGAAGACCATCAATTGTGACAGCTGCTAGTAAGCCTAGCGTGAAGAAACTCATTGAAGAAGAGATGTTCATTGACCAGAACAAAAGGAAGGATAGAGAGAGTGCTCAAATAGAATCAAAGGAATCCAAATTAAGGCGTGATGTCCTTTTGAAGTTAGATTCCAAAAGGAAAAACAAATTTTACAAGAAAAACTGTGATAAGGACACCAATGATTTAAATTTGGATACGACCTTGAAATCTGAAATCACACATAATAAGCACGCAAGGAAGCAATCTAGAGATAATCTTGATCTGGATAGGATGCTTGCAGAGTTTTGTCATCTAAAAGATGTTTGTTCAATGAAGCAAGACAATGGTGTAGAAGTAGAAGTAGATGCACAATCAAAGCTAGCTATTTCTGAAAATGCAAAAGAAGCAATTTGTGAATTTGTGAATCAGATGGTATTAAATGGCAAAGATCCGGCTGAAGCCAGAAAATTCCTTTGCTCCCATCAACTTGTGGAAGCTATGGAGCTTATAAGTTCAGATAAGGAATTGTTTCTTTCACTTCTTGAAAATCCAAATTCACTTTTGTTGAAATGTGTTCAAGAGTTTAGGAATTCTCAGGGAACAAATGAAAAAGAATGTGGTTCTGTAGCTGGTTCCAACTTCTCTGAAAAAGATCATGGCAACCTGAAACAAAATAGGGATCTAGTCAACCACAAGAAGCATAACTTTTTCAGAAAAAAGGAGAAGTCTCATTCAAAAAGTTCATCAAATGAAAATGGAAACACTAATTTGTCAAGTATTGTTATTCTGAAGCCTGGGCAGATGGGCTTGCAAAATTCTGAAACTGGAAACAACCTTGCCTCGTATCAAGATTCTTATGATGTTGTCAAATACAATGGTCCTTCTGTGAGAGGTAGTTCACATTTTTCCCTCACAGAGATAAAAAAGAAATTAAAGCATGCTATGGGAAGGGAGAGACATGGAAACGCTGAAGGGGTCTCAAAAAGACACCCTGCTGCTGAATCTCAAAACAGGAGGCCTAGCAGCAAAGTCATTGGCAAAGACAATGTTGGAATGAGATCTCCTAATAAAGATCACTTCTTCATTGAAAAAATTGGAAGACCTACCAGTGGTGTTATGAAAGGAGAAAAGACTAGTACTACTAAAGATTTTGAATTGACAGGGGAACATGAAAATGGTAGTTATCCAAAACAAAGGGTTTCTAACTTATATATTGAGGCTAAGAAACATCTATGTGAAATTGTAGGTAATGGAGATGAGAAAATAGACTTGTCTAGTAAGCAGATTTCTCGAACCCTTGGGAAAATACTATCTCTTCCTGAGTACAACTTTTCTCCCCTTGGCAGTCCTAGAAGGGATTGGGAGCATCATTCAGTCACTGCTCAGAAAAGATTTCCCACTTCAGATAAAATTTGGGTGGCTAATAAGGATAGTGTGTCTCCCAAACAAGAATCCTCTGTTGGTCATTTGGATCAAGAAATAGACAATTCAGAGAAGCAGTCAATAATTTGTGATGAAATCTCTAATAACGAAGTACAAGAAATTAAGTCAGACTCAAATTTTGCAGAAGACCACACTCATCTTGATGAAACACAAAAACTTTGTCCTGTTAGAGATGAGATAGTTATTGGAGGTATCATGTACAAAATATATGATACAAGTGATAGATTCTATGATAAACTTTGTTGTATGTTCCTTTAAATATTGTGTTGCTTATCCTTTTATTAATTTCTGTGCAGGTGATGTAGAATCTGCACAAGAGGTGGATGTTTTGGAATCTTCCTCACAACCAGTTGACCTCAGTGCAGGAAAGGAAGACCAAAACTATGGTCTCTCCGAAATTTCTGATTGTGCAAGATGCTCTCAATATTCAAAGCAGGTAATATTTTTGTCTGCATTTTAGTTTTACACAAATCAATGATTTTGGATAAATTGATTATTATGCCAGATGTATGTTGTCGAAATAAGGACTGGTTAAGATTTGTTTAGCTGTGTAGTTCTGTCATTTGTTCTTTCCACAGGATGTAAAAGAAGAATACAAACCAACATCTCCACTGTCGTCCCCACCTCACTCTTCCACCACCAAAGAAAGTGTTACAGATGTATCCGGGCGGCCAAGTCCCGTATCTGTTCTTGACACACCGTTCTTCGAAGATGATGTTCAGCCTGGTAAGCATTCTTGCAATAAAGCCATGAAAGGCTTTATGACACTGTTCTTAAATAGTTAAGCTCTCTTTCTGAAAGCCTAGTAAGCATTCCTGCAATAAAGCCATGAAGGTCTTTATGACACTGTTCTTAAATAGTTAGCTCTATTCCTAAAAGCCTAGTAACCATTCCTGAAATAAAGTCATGAAAGACCTTTATGACATTGTTCTTAAATAGTTAAACTCTCTTTCTAAAAGCTACACATTAAAAAACTTGTTTCCAATGTTTCTACTTTCTGCTGCTCTAACTATTACTGAACACAAATAAAAATATAAAGTTGCATGCTAGCTACTGGGGAGGGAGCTCTAAATCATGCTTATCTTGAAATTGCTTAAGAAATTAATGGTTTTCAATTGTATATTATTTACCTTTCTTGTCCTCGGAGAAAATAAGAAAGTTAGAATCATATCAAGGGACAAATCAACACAATATGTAGTAATGTAACTTATCTTTTTTGTTTGCCATATTAATTTTAATCTCACGTCACATTCATTCATAACTTTCAGTTGAAGTACCAGTCCGACCACTGCAATTTGGAGAGCAGTCCTCTTCACCTTTGAATGAAATCAATAGAGAAAAGTATTCTCCTAAGGAAAATGAATGGATATATGATTACATCAAAGCAGTTCTGCAAACTTCTGGATTGACTATAGACCAATTGTCAATGAAATGCCTTTCCTCAGACAAGATCCTAGGTCCTTCCTTGTTTGATGAGGTAGAGTTCTTACCAAACCAGCTTTGCCATGATCAGAAGCTCATTTATGACTGTGTCAATAAAGTTCTTATGGAGGTTTGTCGTGATTACTTCGTGGTCTCACCTTGTGTGTCATTCATAAAACCTGGCTTAAGGCCTTCTCCAAATATGATGAAGGTTATTTTCAAAGTCTGGGAAGGAGTATGTTGGCATTTCATTCCCTTGCCCCCACCCCGTACCTTAGACAAAATCATTAAAAAAGATATGGATAAAAATGGGACATGGATGGACCTTAGAGTTGAAGCTGAAACCATTGGTTTTGAAATGGAAGAAGCCATTCTCGCAGAACTGATGGAAGATACAATACTAAGCTGTGTAAGCAAAACTTCAGAAGGTGATTTTTCTCAGCTTCAGTTTGAATATAAGGACAATGAAAACACCAAAAGTGTGTAAAAGGCAACTTACTACTTTTGTTCATTTATCACCTCTTAAATTCCTCTATGAAAAGTAAAAGGGATGTAAAGAATACTTGAGTCTTGTAGGATTTTTCTAAGCATATTTGACAGCTTAACATTTCTCTTTGGTCACGCCTGACTTCTCCAGTGTTTACATGGTAAGGATACTTAAATAAGGGACCACAACTTACAATAAGTAAAGAAGAAGCCAGTTGCAACAGCTTCTTGCTGAAGTACAAACAATGATTGTCTTGTTTACAATGGCAAAAGCTAACAGTTTGATTCTGTGTGTGCTTCACTTCACTCACTAAGGACAAATGGTATTTAGTTGTAGATTTTGTAGAGTTTGATATGTTGATCATACTAGCTAGGTGTGCTTGATATCATTATCATCCTTACTTTGTATATTTGTTTTTTCTTCCTTAATCTATATATTGTATGTACAAGTTTGGAAATAATGAAGAGTGAGTTCAACTTATTGAAGTTTCCAAGGGAAGAAGAAAGAAGAGACAACTAGGGGAGAAGAAAGAGGAGACATGAAACTGTGACGTTAATCCCATTAGGAAATTCCAAATTGCTTTATTGAAGCTAAAGAACACGCCAACAATTACTTGATACATTTTTAATTCTTTTAAGTATCAGTTTGGTTGGTAATAACTAGTATATTGCACTTTCTTTCCTCTTTTTTTTTAATTAGCACTTGTACATGTAATCTCAATGCTTTATGTTAAGGCAAAAGTTCAACACCTTACAATTTTGATTAAGTGTTTAAACCAACAAAACATGTAGCTATGTCTAATAAGATGAAGATCAGGTCATATTAGTCATATTAGTGCATCATCTATCACACGATAAGAGATTGAAGAGATTCTTGATCAACCACAAAGTTTGTCAGTTGAAGATTGAAGAGCATTAAACATATATTTCACTTCATTGATTAGTATTAAAATAAAGAAAAAGAAAAAATAGGATAAATTCATTGTATCTAATGAACACATACAATTATGTTTATATAGAGAAAAAACATGCAAGAAAATATGGGTCAAGCTCATTATATAAATAAAAATATCTAACAATATCTACCAATATCTTAAAATATCTAACATAAATATTTAAAACTTTCCCTCAAGTTGGTACATATAAATTGTATATTCCCAGCTTGTTACAAATATAATCAATCAGAAGTCCTAGTAAGGATTTAGTAAAAATATTTGTTAATTGATCATTTGAATTGACAAATTTTGTCTTGATATCTCTCGATACAATATTTTCTCGAATAAAATGACAATCAATCTTAATATGTTTGATCCTTTCATGAAAAATAGATTTGAACAAATATGAAGAGCATCATGATTATCACATATAAATATCATTTGTTGGACATCTCCAAATAATTGCAATTCTTTAAGTAGTTGTTAAAGCCAAATAAGCTCACAAGTAGTTAAGGTCATAACTCTATATTATGCTTTTGTGCTAAATCTCGCTACAAAACTTTTGTTTCTTGTTCTTCCAAGAGATCAAATTATCACCTATAAAGCTCTGATACAACGTGGATCTGCCATTTTCACACAACGAATGCATGAACAACGCGATGTAGGATACACATATATGGAGCAGACACGACCTTGTTCTTGGGCGCGTCAAAGATGATACATTCCACCTCATTGGACACATCTTTCACACAAAAATCATACAAAATCTCACACGATGTTGAGTAGCACTGAGCTCATTGAGTTACAGTGCAATGCAATGCCAACCATTTTGAACAAGTCTGAAAAGTTGAGATTGCAGGCAACATTAATAATGGAGGAATAGTAGATTGATTTTAAATTTAATATTTTTTATTCAATTCATATTTTTCAATTAAATTTAAATATAATATTATATAATTGTATAATATTTTGTATTTTTTTTATAATTTAAATATTATAATTTTATAATTCAAATCTATTTTTAAATAGTAAATTAAAGTTTTATTAAATATTAGTATTTTAAAAAGATAAACTGAACTTTTACTTAAAAAATGAAATATTAAAGATAATATTTTTTTTATAATAATTATATTAAAATTAAAAATATAACATAACCTTAAATAAATAACATAATAATGGAATATTATTTTAAAAATATATAATATATTATAATTAATTTTTAATTTATTATATGTTTTATTTTTTATATTTGTAGATTAATTTATATTAAATAAATTTATTTCATTTTTATATTTAAGTAAATTTTATTTTATATAGTACATTATTTTAAGATATATATATATAGTCATGTTTCGTGTCCTATAATTTATTTGATCATATCTTCGTATTTGTGTCCATGTCGTATTTGTATTTGTATCCGTGTCTATGCATCATAGGTTATCACCAATGGAGACGTAATATCCAGAAGTGGATCTTCAATTAGACGAGATCTTGTCCAATCAGAAGTTGAATAATAAACGATTTTAGTATGATTATTGTTACCATAAAGTAAACATTTTCCAAGAGAGCCTTTAATGTACTTCAGACAAATGTGCATTCTATTGATCATCACATGTGGAATTAAGAAATTGACTCATCGCACTAACGACAAAGAAAATATCAAGATGAGCAACAAATAATTCAATTTTCCAACTAATATTATGTACTTCTCAGGATCTAAGTGAGGCTCCCCCTAATTGGTTATAAGTTTGGCATTGGGATCCATGGATGTGTCAACAAATTTCGAATTCATCAACCTAGTTTCATCCAAAATATTCAATGCATATTTTCTTCAAGAGATGACAATACCAATATTGGATTCTGCTAACTCAATTCCTAAGAAACATCTTAGTTATTCAAGATTTTGGTCTAAAAGTGGTGATAAAGGTGTTGGAAAAGAAAATATAGTAAGGATTGTCACACCATTGTGATCCAAACTATACAAGTTCTTTATAACTAGGAATGTAGGGGAAAATGGACTGAGATTGCAAACAAAAAAGAACTCATTTGATTGTGTATTGATGAGTAGCTAAATGTTTAAGATGACAATACTTCATTACTTCTCTTTCATTTAAGATGTCTCCATGGTGGGAATATTTCAGTAATATTTTTATTTCTTTAATAGTACGTGGTAGATAAGATGATTTACATTTTTTTTCAAAGGAGTTGTTTGTTTCGGAGGCAACTCATATGAAGTACAGAAAATTCAATACAATTATTAGGTTCTTTTCTCAAAAGTAATGTTTTTGATATTTCCAAAATGAGCAAATTTTTATTTATTCCCCAAAGATAGAATAAAATCGTCAATCATAAGAGAGATTTTGAAAAAACTTGGAAATCGTGTACAGGATTTACGACGTATTCCATATATACGATTTTAATATTAAAATAAATTTTAACATATTAATTTAAAAAAAAAAAAAGAAATAAAATTAAAAATAATTATATAATAAATATGTTTTAAATATTTTAATATATATGTTTTTAGTATTTAAAATAGAAATAAAATAATAGAAAATTAGATAAATTTAATATATTATTATAAATTTATTTTATATGTATTTAAAGAAAATTAAATTTTAGTATTTAAAAAAATAATAATAATATAAATTAGATAAATTTAATTTACTATTATAACTTTTTTATATATAATTAAATAAAATTAGATTTTTATAAAAAAAAATTAACTAAATTTTTATAAATATTTTCAGAAATTTTTTTTTATTATACATAAAAACTATTTTGAATTTAATAAAATTGATGTAATATTTTAATAATATAAAATAATACTAATTAATTATTTTAAAAAATGATTAAATTAAATTTAATCCATAAGAAAAAATTAAGTTGGTAAAATTCTAAACTCGAAATGCTATAATAAAGTAGAAACTTTAACCGAAAAAGTAAAATGGAGAACGTTAACCGAAAACTTAATTGTCATAGAAAGCAAAAAAATAATACAAGAATCTACATTCTACTATTGTCTATATGGATAATTTGCTCTATTGTGCCCTTTATTCCTACAATAAGAGCATTTTTTTGGCTTATCTAGAAGTGGTTAATCTATTTCATTATGTATACGATTAGTTGTTGGTCTGCCTGATTCCTTATGACACATGGGGGGGTCCGGAATGAAATTCGGTCCCACATAAGTAAACCAATAATCTTCATTTTGAACTGGATGAAATTCAACTCCGTAAGCCTTTAAAATATACTGCAAACTATAAATAGGATCAATAAAGGTTGTGAGTTGTAAATGGCATGTCAAACAAACAACGACATGAGCATAAGGAAGTCGAAGAGCTTGAAACTCCTCACAATCACACCACCAGTCATTAAGTCTTACTGTGTATGACATAGGTAGGCGTCGTAGTTGGGCAGTGGATAACTCTTGAACATCAAACTATGAATTTTTTCTATTGTAGCTTTGAACATGACACATAGCAGATTGTTGTTCATTTTTCCGTAACAAGGCAGTAATATCTTTTGGATATTGATGGTCAGCTCGTAACATGCACTCTATCTTCGTCCCTCGTTCAACAAACCAAGATTTGGTTCTTTCAAAAGTTGTCTTCGCAAGAGCACATATGGGTAACGATCGTGCTCCCTTTAATACAGAGTTCATGCACTCAACTAAGTTCGTTGTCATGTGGTCATACCTCCTGTCTCCGTTATATGCCCTTGTCCATTTTTTCCAAAGGTATTTGATCTATTCAGGAAAAAGCTTGTTAAAATTGTGATCATAGAGCCAACAACTTTGCCTAAACAATTGGTTGTTTCATTTCATAACCTATGAAAGGTAAAAATTAAATGATTTAAAGTGATTGTGTAGCAACAAGAATAATCAATATAAGTGAATTAAATTAAAATGAATACCCATGTTTATTAATTTTCTCTTTGCCTCGGCATTCTTGAACTTCTTATTGAAGTTATATGCAATATGGCGTATGCAATATACTGATAAGAGACCATGTCCTTCACAAGCTACTTTTGGAGATTTTAATGTTGATAAAATGGCCTTTCCTCTATCAGTTATCATGCAAATATTTGTTGCATTATGACATGTGATCGCAAGAGACGGAAGAACCAGATCAATGTTTCTTTTTGTTTCACCTTCAACTATTGCAAAAGCTAAAGGGAATATGTTTCGGTTGTCATCTTGACAAATTACAATTAGCAAAGTTTCGTGGTATTTTTCGATCAAGAATGTTCTGTCAACTTGGACTATTGGCTTGCAGTAATTAAAGCCATCAATGCAAGGCTTGAAAGCCCAAAAATACGCGTTCAAAGATGTTACACGAGTTATATTGAACATCATCTATAATAAAAGGTTGAGTTACATATTCAAAAATTGTCCCATTCTTGAACCGCCTGCAACCATCTTGGAAGATGATTATAGGATTCGTCCCAGTCGCCTAATTCCATGGCAAGCGTCTTTTGTTTTGCTATCCATGTTTTTTTATATGTTACAAAATTACCATAACGACTTTTAATTTCTGCGATTAAACTTTTCACAGAGATGGATGAGTTTCTTTCATTGGTTGTTTGCTTTCAGTGTGTATATATATATAACATAGTTACAGGAAACTTTTAAATTATTAAAAGGAATTGAATAAGTTTTTCGGTCCTCCATTCACTCAAGTTATGTGTGCTATCTGTGCTTACGCTTTCACTCAATTCATGCTTTCAGGCAAGTGTGATTTCACGTAAATCAACTATGCCATCAAATTTAATTATGCAATGCAGCTGTGCCATCCAATTCAATGAGTGAATGTGGGACCCACGAGTTTAAGGTGAAATATCCAATGGTGAATACAAGTTCAAAGTGAAATTGGCAACATGGTATACGAGTTTCACTTAAAGTTTTGTCATTTTCCTGCATGTACTTTCCTTCACTCATTTTGGCTTTTCTTTTCATGTGCTACCTTTCATGGCATAGCTTGGTTCACGTGAGAATCTTGGCTAAATGTGCAGAGAATCAATCTATTGCATAGTTGAGTCAAACACTCCATAATGCTTTATTTCAAAGTTTGGTGCTTTGGAAGAGATTCTCTATAATGTTTCCTATTCACTCGGAAAGCATGACACCATGAATATGCTGCTTGAATGTCTTACATTGCATTCAAATGCATATAAATTAGTGTGTTAGTTCACACAAGGGTCCCACCATTTCCTTCATTGTTGCCTCCTTCTTATGATTCAAGAGATCAAGTGAGCTTGTGCCTTATACTACTGTTTGGCCATCCATATCATCAGGAAGAATTAAATTTATTTTGTCAACTTAGAAGTCTCGGTATTTAAGAAATTTAGAACTTTCATATATTTTTTTTAAAAAAATTAGCTACCAATGACAGCCAATGCATGACTACCATCTGATATGTCCCTTTTGCGACTGCAACATAAACATGTGACAAAGGTTTTATGGGAGGGGAACGAAAGACTGATAAGGCCTAAATGACATTCCATCTGGGTTCTCAAACATTCTGAAAGACTTGATGATCGAGTTCGAAATTTAATTCAACATGTTGGGTTCAGACACATACTGACATTGAAAAACATTGACATAAATCATCATCTACTTATGACATTAGTCAAAAGGTGGAAAACTTAAACGAACACCTTTCATCTGTCACTCAAAGAGACGATAATCACTTTAGAAGATGTTGTCGTTCAACTTGGGCTCCCAATTGATGGGGAACCTGTTACGGGCATTAGTAGTGGTGACTTGATATCTCTTTGTGAGACATTGTTGGGATCCATGCCACGAGAATTTGTTGTTGAAGGAAACACAATCAAGATATCTTGGTTGAATACTTATTTTCAGGACTTGCCACATGATGCCACAAAAATTATTATTGTGCAACATGCCCGAACGCACATACTGACATTAATTGGCAGTTTATTGATGCCCAACACATGAGGCAGTCAGGTTCATTTTATGTATCTATTGTTATTGGCTGACTTGAATAATGTATCAAACTTTAGTTGGGGTTCAACTTTGTTAGTGTGTTTGTATCGTGCATTGGATCACAGTATTAATTATAATCAAGACAATATCAGAGGATGCATGTTGTTATTATAGTGTTGGAAATGGGACCGAATGACATGCTTTCACCAAGCATTGAGCCATTGAGTGTTGAGGGCATGCATTATTGTCAGGGTTGGATTTCTGCTTGTCAGAAGGTTACTATTTATTTTTTTCCTTTCAATATTGTATATTAAAAACCTTCGTATTAATTATGACATGACAAACATTGATCGTAGGTGGACTCGAAATTTCCATCGATCAAACACGAGTGCAATAAACGTGGTTGAAATTCGGAAAACGCTAGATCAGCTGCAACCGAAACAGGTTATCCTTTTCATCCTCTAACAACTAAATTCTTTCCGAGTAATCCAACAAATTAATAATGTTATTTTCTATTGTTGACCATTTTTGTAGACTCTATATCGGCGACCTCAAATTAGTGGTTTAATTACAATTGATGTGGCAATTGTAATTCGAGCGATTGTACCTTTAATCTGTTTTGCAATTGTCGAATTTCATCAAGCAGACCGAGTGATGTGACAATTCGGGTATCGACAACCCATTCCACACGGCCCATGCAACCTCGATGAAGTGCACAAAGAAGACATGCATGGGAGATTAGACGGGTTCTGGCCACGGTATCATCAGAGGTGGATAATAATGTGGATTGACTGAAAATACCATTTAATTGAGGGAGTATCATTCCATGGAAATGGTCATTTGCGTGACGAATCAACTTACATGCAATGGTATATCACTCATACCATTCGCTACATATCACCTATAGACACATCTAAAGACGATGTAATTTTAATTTGTACTCATTTCATATTGTTACTTTTTATACTTGTACATTATTTTTTTTTAAATTCGTACATTAACTATTTTTTTAAACAACAATACGACATGTCACCCGATAGTCAACCACACTATTCTGAAGGCCACCCTCATCATGTTGGGTCTTCATCAAATGTTGCACAATTTGGACAATAAATCCAATTTGGACAATCAAATTTAATTATGTTGCTAAATGTTCTTCTTAAACTTATTCATTTTCAATTCCATTTTAACTTTTTGATTAAATTTTTTTATTTATTAAAAATTCAAAATAATTTTAATACATTAAAATCCAAAAAGTTATATATAATAAAAATTCGGTTATATTTTAATTATATATAATAAAAAATATTTTCTGAAAACTTATTTAATTTTTTTATAAAAATATAATTTTCTTTAATTATATATAAAAAATTATAATAGTAAATTAAATTTATCTAATTTTCTATTATTATTATTATTTTTATTTTTATTTTAAATACGAAAATTTAATTTAATTTATTTATATATAAAATAAAGTTATAAATTAAATTTATCTAATTTTATATTATTTTTTTATATTTTAAATACTAAAAACATATATATTAAAATTATTATATATTAAAAATTTAAAACATATTTATTATATAATCTTTTTTAATTTTATATATTATTATATATAAACGTATAAGGTTGAAATCGTATTTCATATATACGATTTTGTTTTTTTAAACTTAACATGTTAAAATATATTTAATTATTTAAATCGTATAAGGGGAATATAGTTAAAAATTGTAAATCCTGTATACGATTTCTTTTTTTAAATTTTTTTTTTCTTAGAATTGACGATTTCATTCTATCAAAATATTTACTATGATTGATGATTTATCCATTTTGGACATAAACAGAATTTGTCCATTTTGAGAATATCATAAAAAATTGTACTACTTTGAGAAAAAAAACCCAATTACTACATCATAGCAACACATATACAGAAAACACACATATAAAGAGGGAAGGAGAGAATCTTACATAAATATGGAAAAAAAAAACTTTACAATATTTCTAATTAACTAGTTTTGCCAAGTTCTCAAAATTTATATCCTTATTGATTGGTGATTTCCAAATATTTGTAGCAATTATAAAAAGTTATGTTAAACTTAAACTTAATTTTAGAAAGAAAGTTGTGCCAAACTTACATGTAAATAAGAATTTGTCACATGGCCTATGGTTTTGCTCTACGTCTAATGTATTATGTAATAACCACACTCATAATCACTTTCTTGTCTATTGCACTACAACAACATTAATATTTAATTACATGACACAACATGTGAATAAGAAGTAATGAATGATAATCATAATTATCTTAGAGAATATCTCCTATATAAAACATAATTAAAGTAAATATTTGATAACTTAATCTTGCATTATGACTTTCAACTTTGAGGCGAGTATTTTATGTAAGGAGCATAATCAAATGACAACATTTCATTCGGTCACAATACAACGAGTTTCCAATTGTTACTAAAATAATAGAACAAAATGTTATATTGAAACAAAAATGACAAAAATAATGTTTATGTTTTACTTACTCGTGGTTCTATGGTCCAAGGAAAATGTGTTTCCTGAAATTGTGCATTCATTGTTGAATCTAACTTTGACACTCGTTCATTTTTTTTTTCTAGATTTATGGATGGATCGCGACTCCATAAATTCAAACACATTGTTACAGTCTTATCCAATAGTCAAATAGCATAGAAACCTGTAATCCAAAAAATTAAAATTTGTACCGTGAAACAAGAAAAATATTAAAGTTCTCCTTGAAATCTAAAGAATGAACATATGTTATTACCTAATCCATATGTATGAAAATATTGAGATATTGGTTGTTAAAAACAAAATTAACATGTCATTGTAAATTGTAGTTTATGTAAAAAAAATATTCTTATTTATAATCCCACTACATATAGAAAGGATTTGAACCAAAAAACCACTAGCTCATAAATAGATCCCTCAAAGTGATGGTCTTATGAATGAGGGGAGCTTGTTTTCCATGTCCATCAACCTCCTAACAAAAAAAAGTAATTAATTAGTAACTAAAAACTATAAAAAAATTATTCTTAATATTAATAGAACATATATATATATATAATTTAAGAACATACTTTGCTTGGTGTCCTAACCAAATGGGGGACCAAACAATGCATTTTACACATGCATGTTTTTATTTGGAGTAATAAACAATGTGACCATTTCATGCTATGATTATCAAGACAAGGAATGCTCCTAAGATAACTTTTACTTAGAATCCATTTGTAATCAAGCATTCATTTGGATTATAATTTTTCATAAATATTTGTATGCTTAACTAATGCTTAATGAAATAATATTTAATGAAGACATCCATTTAATTTTTATCAATCATCTGTGTTTACATTGTTGGATAGGTTTTGCCTAGGACATGCATTAGTTAATAGGATAAATCTTGCACCAACTTTAGATTATCATCTAATATGAAATTAGTTGTGGGTACATGGAAAACAACATGATTTTTCCCCATTACTATTCTTGAAAGCAAGATGGTTAGAATTTCAATTTTATAAAAGTTAATACTTCAAAATTACAGATAATTGCTTTAATTAATATTAGAACATAACTTCAAGTTTATTGACTATTTATGACAATACATTTTGAGAAAGTTAAACAAACATGAAATATAAGATTAGATTAATTATGTATTTAGATTCCATCAATGCCATTATTTTGTCATGTAAGTTAAAATAATAGGAAAACACACAAAAGAATATTTCTTAAAAGTTATCAATGGATATCATTGATAATTTCATTTTTATTGAAGGTAAAATTAACCAAGAAAATTCATTAAATAAAAATCAATTTTAAAGATAAAAACAATTAGTTATTATATTAATTAAATTAAATACTATTTTATAAATTAAAAAAATATTTGTATCTAAATTAGTTGATAATATTAATAAATAGTTTTTAAATTGGTATTTAATTAACTATCAATGTTTTAACTACCAATTATTTAGATTCTAAAGTTGGTAACTAATTAGATACCAATTTAGAAATTATTTATAATAATATAAAGTAAGTTATATATCAATAATTTTTTATTCTCTAAAATAGGATCTAATTATTCAATATAGTAATTAACTATTTTTTTTATATAAGATTGATTTTTATTTAATAATTTTATACTAGTGAAACATTTATCATCTATTAATTTTTTTAAGAATACTTAGTCACAATCTTCATTTATACAATATTTTTTATTACCTTACTAACCAATAACAATATGAATATTTCTTGTAGTATTTTTTAGGCAATTGTTTTTTAATATTTGAATTGAATCTATATGACACTTTCACATGTTCTAACTTTTCAAATTGTATCCAACTAATTAATATTTTTTAACAACTCTACATATTAGGATTCAATCAACTTTATTCTACTTCCTTTCTTAATTTGAGTGTACATTTTTGTAAACCTTATACAAACTAATCAAAATTTGTTCAATAATTTGTATAATCATTATATTGTTTTTAATAACTATTTTGAAGAAAAATACCTAAACAATATTGGGAGAAATAAGAATTACCTACTATAAACTTAATAATATTAATAGTGTTTTAAAATAGTTTATATTTACACGTTTCCAAAACGAGTGTGAGATTGATAAGTATGTTTACACGTGTCTTTGACAAGATGTATAAGGTTTACTATTCACAATATATATTAACATATATTTTTTTATTTTTTTATTTATACAAAGTATAAATAGTAAGAAAATATATTACATTTCGTGTAGCAATAAATAAAATAAATAATATATTTGACTCAATTTATGTTTATTGCGAACAATACATAATCAACGAAATTAACAATTCAGCAGTTAGTTTTTTTTTAAACATAATTATTTTTGAAGCAAAATTAACTACAAACTAACAAATTTTAAAACAAAGATACAATTAAAAGGCTACAATTATGGCAATGTAATAACTTTCACTATCCACATATAAAAATATCCAATATATTAGCCTTAATAAAAGAATATCCAAGTGAAAAAATACACTATTAAAAAATCATTAGATAAAAATCAGAAAAAAATTATTTATTATATTCACTAAATTAAATCTTATTTTAAAAATTAAAAAAATTATTAATATTTAAATTAGTTTCTATTATTAATAAATAGTTTTTAAATTGGTATCTAATTAACTACACAATTTTAAATTGGTATCTAATTAACTACACAATTTTAGCTATTAATTTTAAAATTATTTATCCATAATAAAAATTAATTGAGATACTAATAAATTTTTTATTCTATAAAATAATATATAATTTAATTAATATAATAATTAATTATTATTATTTTAAATTATTTTTTATTTAATAATTTTCTTATAATAAGTATTATAATACAACATAATATTTACAATTGCAATTTAACTTTTTGTTATTTGATTCAAATGAAAACTTACAGCATGGAATAACACGTTTCAAAAACAAACATCAAATAGCATACATCATATCCAAATCTTCATTTCTTACCTAAATAATAATTTTGTTAAATTATTTATTAAAAAATAATAATTTTCTATACTTGAAATATTTAAAATTTTAATTTTTATTTAGTTAACTAATATTTTTTTAACCATTATTTTAGAATGATATTCAATAACCCCAATTTCTAACAGAGTAAAAACCAAATTTTGTCCCCAAAAGATATAATAGTATCAAGTACTAAGGGTATATGTGATACTGATTTTTTTTCTCTCTTGTTGTTTCTTTTTTCAACTAATGAACTAAAATTATGAGATTTTTAATACTTTCCACTTACAATAAACATTTTCTTCTCTAATTAGAGATGATAAAATATTTTTTTTAAGGGTTTGCTGTTTTTGTTTTTGTGTTTCTTAACTTCTTTTATTTTCTTTTTTTTTTGAGGTTTAGGATTTACAACTCCTAATTGATTCAAGGGTTGAAATTGAGGTTTCAAAACATAAGTGCTATTTTTGAAATTGGATTTTCTTTAACATGATTGAAAGATTAAAATGCAATGGCATGAGAGAAAAAAAAAATCAATTTTAAACATTCACTCATATTTTATTAATTACACTTTTTTTCAAAAGTGTAAGATGTTTTATTTTAGCCACATGTAATTCCAACACATAATAACATTTCTTTATTAAATTAAACTAGAGTTAAAAGTGGAATGACCTACCTCTTTAACATTGAAAATTTTTAGAGACATATGTCCTACACTTTTAATTTTTCATTAACGAAAATCAGTGCTTACTCTTTTCAAATATCTCCTATATTATAAGTTCAATTTATGTAATATGAATCCCTATTCAATTTTCATTATGTGTAAAAGAAATTACCAAGCACAATCATGTTAAATTAGTTTTTTATTTAGTGAGTAGAAAAAACTCATAAAAGAAAAAAATAACTCAATTTTTAAGCTTTTAAAAAATAAGAATATACCATAAACATAAAGAATATTGAATTTTCAATGTTCAAAAGAGTGTAAAATACCACACTTCTTTAGTTAAATTTATTTCATAATATAATATACATTTTTTAAACTATATATGAAATAAAATGTAAACCTCATAAGCATGGTGCTTTAAGGTGGTTTGTGTCATTCACTTCTGACCATAACAATTTTCTAAAAATTAAAACTAAAATTAAAAACTTAAAACTCAAATTGGTTTTAATTTTTTCAAAATTTAAAAACTTGAAACTAAAATCCATTTCAAACTACATTAATTTGCTTAATTATGGTTGATTTTACTTGTTTGAAGATGATTAATCACAACTCTTTTATCATTCTTATTCAGAGAGTGCCTAAGCAATGTTGTATTTTTTTTTCATGGACTTTTTTTTTCAATTCTTTTGTTCGAGTTGTTGCTTTCTTCCTTAAATATTAAATAACATAAATCTCAATGGTCAATTATAAAAAAAACATAATAAAGTCTAAACTTTTAACATTAATCCAATAAAGATATGATTTTATTTTATAGATTCAATCTTATTAAGAATCTCCTCAATAATTAAAAAAATCCTCTAGAGATAGGTATGCAATTTATGTACATCAAAACAAAGAAGCAACATAAATAAACACAAAATCTGTGATTGAACCCTTCATTAACATCTCCTTAAAATTTTCTGACCGTTTTGCCCTCGTTAAACCACTCAAACAATATACCATGTAATGTAATAAAATCAAAATCAGAAGGACATGAAAAGGAATAGAAATCACAAAAATGAAAATCATGATGATATATAATAATTAATAATAATATTAATAATTAAGAACAAATATTTTAATAATAATAATAATTAGTAGATCCCTTCCTCTTCACCCTTTATTCCTATCAGAGGAAGCAACCAACAGAAGCATCATCGTCGTCATCACCACCCAAAAACTCAGTCAAAGCTTCACACCCTTATTCTTCTTCTTCTTCATCTCTGCAATTCCTCTTTCTCTTTCAACCCTCTTCCTCAAAGTTCCAAAATTTCTCTTCCGGGCATGCCCCAGTTCCTCCTCTAACAATCTTCAACCCATTTTCCGGTATTTTGAAGAACCCCCCTTTTCTTAATTTCGAATCGGAAACCCTTGCTTCCGTGAACCCAATTTTCGTCTCCGCAATCGCCTTCTGAAGTTGGAGGAAAAGCAAAAAAAATACAAAAGTTGGGGATTTTGCCCCACAAACCCTAGTTCTGGATCTTGCTTCGGAGTTCAAATTTTGGCGCTTTTTCTTGCATTAGGCTCGGATTTTTGGATTTTGCAGTTTCGCGTTCGGCCCCACGCTTTTTCTGACCAATAAGCAGGTGAGTTGTCTTCAAGGTTGTATTTTGCATCTGAAGAAGTTTCATTTGGTGTTCTAGTTAGTTGAGAGGGTAATACGAGCTGGTAGGTGTTTTGAGTTGGGATGGAAAAAAAATACTAGTGAAAGGGTATTTATTTGTTCTTTGTCTATTAGTTTTGGACTATTCTTATGGATCCGAATTATTTTATTAAGTTTGCTAGCTTCTGTTGTTACTGTAATTTATTGCTTCGGATATAGCATGGGGCTACAATTCTGGCTACCATAAAACGATTGATCACAGCAAGTTTATATCCTAGTTTCAAGAGCTGGCACTTAATCTTACGGACAATTTTCATATGTGCTTTCATTGGAATAGCCTTTAATGGATATGTTCCAATTTGAATACTTGCGCTCTACATTGATATCTAAGATTTTATCCCCTTATGTACGACACCGGTCTTACAGTTAGTATGTTTGAAATTTTTTATCTGCTTGGTTGGTTGTGTTATGTCTACATTTGAGAAGGAGCTGTTTGGATTTGAATGATGACTTCAGTTTCAGAATATAACGGTCTAGTTTCTCAAATTCTTTCCTCTAGCAGCCGGGTTGGGTTTAATCTTGTGAAAATCTTTAGTGTTTAGAATCTAGTGTTTTGTATTCTGTTGATTCCTGGAATAGTTTTTACTTTTATCATTTATAAGCAGTCTGCATAATGGAGTTTGATATTATGATTTATTTGGGGTGCTGTATTTTTAACTGTTATCTATTGAGTATTTGTAACTTACAAGTCAGAATAATGTAATTCAGGCTGACAGTGACTGAAGTTTGGTCATATAATTTTTAGTGCCTTAGGGATTTCATTGCATATCCTGCTGAAGGAAGTTCAATAAGGCTAGGTCATGTGTGTTAATCCTTTTTTATTTCAGTTATGCATCCTGTTTCCTTTGTTTCTTGTAATGTAATTTTTGGTTTGCTTGATTGGCATTGGTTGGAAATGACATGGGTGGCATTGTGGATCATGCAGTTTAGCTTTTACAGCTACTCGTGGTATGATGCCAAGGGCAGTATGCTGGTTATAGTTGGGGGAAATGCAAAGGTATCATGCTGGCAGCTGCACTAGTGCAGTTAATAACAGTGCAATTGGTGGACCATCTGCCAGGGACACAGGAAGGTCTGATTCACCTTCTTTGCCTGCTAACTTCTCTGTAAGTTCAAGGTAAGTGAACTTCCTCCTGACACTTTTCACTTATTACCATTTTATCTTTTGAATGACTGCAAATATGGCATATGCTATAAAGGAACTACAAATTCCAAATAAATATGGTTGTGATACACAGTGTGTTGCTTTAATATATTTTCTTTTTCATTTGTCTAATAATTTGTGCCAATGATCTTTTCTCTTGATTAATATCCTTTTGAAAATTGTGCAACCATGTTAGAGTGGGATTTCATTTATTTCTCGAGTGATACGAAAATTGCAAGTATTCATTAAATCTTAATTTTTCAGTTTCCTATGCATATGTTTGCTTTAGAGTTTCCTCTGATTTCAACGAATCAATATTCTTTTCCTTTTATTTTCTTTACTATCAATCTATCTACTTTTAATAATCTGCTTTTATGGTTAAACGGGCAAGAAATATTAGGTTACATATCCATGCTTCTAAGTTATAACCATAGTTATTGATCTTAGATAGCGGTCTGGAAGGGCTGATTCTAAAACTGCTTTAGTAGGATAGTGGGTAGCGGAATATCTTCTAATATGATGTTTTTTGTTGCACGTTAGTTAAATTTACAATACACACGGATAAATGCTGAAAAATAAAAACTACCAAAATTAAATACATATTCATAGTAAACAATCAAAAGTTAGAATTTGAAGGAAAACGCACTACAGATAAAGATCAAACATCTATGCATAGTAAACAATCAGAAAACAGAATTTGAAGCTAAACAAAACACAACAGATAAAGATGAAACATCTGTTCATAGTTTTAAAACTCATCTGGAACAGACTGGTTGAACTGGTCTGTTTGAGATCTGGAACTGGAAGTATAACTGGTTTGAGTTACATTTTGGATTGGATGTGTTACCTACTTTGTATTATCATCACCAAACCGGTCAAAACTTGGATATAAGTGGTGTAAACTGGTCCTGAGCGGACCAATTTTTAGGAATTTGCATATGTGCCGCTCTTCAAGAGCCTGCTGCCCCTGCTTTGTTGAGTCCCACGCCAACACCCTATTGTATCAACTTCACTGACTTATGGGACTGCTGTTGCATCATCACTTCTCACCTGTACAAGGACAGCCAGCAACAACCTGTTCCAGATTGTATTCAAAATAACATAAATATTTGGCACAGACAGTGATTGATGCCTGTACTCACTACCAAGCTTGCAAAGGCTTAACCACTAGACCAGAGAATTTTTAATACAAGTTTGACAGCTATTATATATGCACTTATATTATATTTAATTATTTTTTAATTATACCCATTCACGTGGTTCAACTAGTGACTGACACACCCCTATCAAGTCGATCACTGTTCCTAGTTTTAAAATATTTGTTTGTCAGCGGTGTTGCCATGGAACCAAAATATTGTAAATTGAAGGATCATAAAATGGTTTGGAAGATCCTCCCAAAAGATGAAGATTATATGTAAAAATATGAATGTGTTAAAAATGACATAGATAAGGAAAATATATATTGGAAATGATAACATTGAATTAAAACTAAACTGAATTATTATTTATAATGAGACACATAAAATAAAATATAAAACATAAGAAACTTGTAACCAGTTAGCCTAAATCAAAGTAGGAGTTAGACATTCTGACTCTAGGGCAACAACAGTCCTGTAAAAAAGATGAATTTCTTACCTAAAACAGGAAAGGCACACCACACCAACAAAACAGACGGAGACCAGCAGAACTGAACTCATGAAAGAGATGCATGTCATGAACAAAATGCAACAACACTGTGAGCATAAGGCAGAGGCAAAGAGTAGAGAATATGGTTCCAGTGAGATGGAGAGTTGAGGGAGAAGAAGCGAGAAGTGAGAATAGATGTTTTTGTAGATGGGTGTTTTTTTTTTGAAATGGGTGAAATGAAGAATTCAAGGGAACCTGCAAACGAATCAACTGGGTCTGCAAAGAGGTTTTGCATCAAAATCTCACCGGAAGTAAGTTTGGCATGGGTTTGATTGCCGATATTGGATGCAGAAGATTACAATCTGGAGCAATGTTCATAAAACAAGATCGTTGAGTCAATCTTCTTGCATAGGTTTTGGGGGGAAAATTGTTAAGTTTATAGAAAGAGTCGTATATTCTATTAGAGATGTAGAAAACCTTTCCTGGGTCCAACAAGACTGCATAAAACTAATTTGTAACTCCAAATATGGAGTGATCATATAATTTTCATAAAAGAATTACAGAGCAATGGCACTAGTTCTGCAGAATTTGGTATATATTTTTGTTTTATTTTTTTTATCAAGATAAGATTTCTCTTTTTTGTATCTTTTTAAAGTTTGGATATTTTTGTAGGGGTGAGTCTACCATATTGTAGTTTCAAAATATTGTTAAACATTTGAATGAGAAGAGTAACATTTTGGTGGATATTTTTCTTTAAAAGAAAATTGATAGATGCAGTGAATTTGTTCTAAAAGTTCAGTCCAAATCTTGCAACTTTACTAGGGTTTCATAGTTTGAAATAAAGAACTTAATTGCAGAGTGTGGGTTGGGAGTTTTGTTTTGTTCCAACCATTTGGTTAATAATGACATTTTAAAAAGTTTATATTTTCTTCCCTTGAAACATTTTTTATAATTGTTTGACCTAGTATTGCTAAATTTTCTTTTCTTAGAGTTCATATATTTTATGTTCATTAATAAAGTGACATGTTATTTTCTTTGCATGCTATATCTGATGCTGTTAATATTGAACACAATGGTTTTGTGTTTGCAGGCGACAACCACCGTTAAACTCATACAAGTTGAAGTGTGATAAAGAACCCTTGAACTCTAGGTAGTTCCTGTTCGTAATAGTGTGATTTTAAAATTATTGCCCACTGTATTTCATGATTAACTATGATTAACTACCAGTACCAGGCTCTATCGGGGGCACATTTTCATATGCTGTTGTAATACAAAAAATTGCATGTATGATGTTTTCCCCTTCCCTGCCTTGTTATCAAATTGTGCTTTTGCTTGTTACTTTATATGGCCATGAGACTAAGAGTAGTGAGTTAGAATAGTTAAATGGTTGGGCAATTAAAGTTAGGAGGACTTGGCTTAGTGGGGGAGAGGAAGGGAAAATGGGGATTCAGATTGTTATTTTAGAAATAGGGGTCTGGCTTAGTTGTAGAAGGGGAGACTCTTGGAAGGAGAAGACTCTTCCTTTTTGTACATGAAATTCCATTAGGCAGTTGTTCTCTTTCTGTATTGCCCGTAGATTTATCAGTTATTTCTCATGGCTTTTGTAATGATTTGTTCAACATTTTTTATGCCATTTCTTGAGCATGACATTGAACTGAGCATACAAACTCTGGATATTTTGGTTAAGTTCTTGAAGAGGATGATAACCTAGCAGTGTGCGATTGCATTCTCTGGTTGCTCATGTGCCAGTGACTTGAGGGGGATGGATTGCCCAGGGCTCAAGTAGAGAAGTGTATGAGGTGAACCAGAGGAAGCTGACAATGAAGGTACAACTTGCATTTGTCAGCGGGTAAGGTGTGACTAGTTTCAATTCTGGAGGAGTAAGATGCTAGATTTAATATGAACTGGGAAGGGTTGATACTAAGGTTTGCAGGAAGAAACATGGGCAGCTTATTTGCTGTGTCTAATATCTTTTTGATGAGAGTATATGCACATATTTTGAGGTCTTGGTGGTGTAGGCACCGAAAATTCCTGACAAGCAATTCCTAGGGTATTTCTTGGGAGGATTGAGGAGTGAAGTTTGGTGGCAAATAGGTCAGATGCAGCTGTGCCTCCAAACTCATCTTTGGACCATAGACTCTTGCTCCAGAGGTGTACTTCAGGTATCATCTTGATGCAGGCTCAGTTGTGGCACCTACTGGCTTATCCGATCTGTTGTAGTGAACACCATTGACAGGCTTTTTTAAGAATTACTCTAGCTCAAACAATGATTCAGGAATAAAAGTGTGCAGGAAGGAAATGAAGCAACAATGCAGTCCACCACTAAGCCCAAGGGAAGTGCACATACACTTGGAGAAGCTGTCATACTGTGTTTTAAGGAGAAGGGAAGAGGGTAGATGTTTCCCGTAGGGCCAACTGATGTTCCCAGTTCAGTTGCCAGGGAAAAGTAGGCTGATGGATAGTAGAGGTAGTAGACCTCTTTGGAGTACTCAAAAGTTTTGCAATGGTTGAAGATGTCTGTGTTTTGCATATCTCCCTGTCTATCCTTTGATTGGTAATTATTCCTTGCAAGTTCCTTATGGTAGTCTGCCTAAGATCATTCTCAGTTGTTCCTTCTATATTGTGTTAGGGATATTTTACCTGCCTAGTGAGAAGTACCTGGTAAGGGATATGGAGGGAAGATTGTTGTCAAATGTCGGTTGCACAATTTCAACCTTGCTCTCAAGGTATAACATCATGAGGATGGTATTTATAGTGCTAGAGAGCAAGTATATTTTTTGGTTGAGGTTTCATAACTTTCAAAGCATCTCGACAGAAAGGTATGTCTCTTGTTGGATTGGGTTGAATGGACGTTTGAACACTTTCAATGTTAAACCAAACATACCCCCTAATTTGTTCAAATAGTTAAGTGGTTGAGTTATGGGCGGTTAAAGTTGTTAAGAGTGGGGGTCTTGCGCTGGGATTAATAATATTTATTACTTTGGGAATGGAATGGTGGCTCATAGTTAATTGTAAAAGGGAGAACCCTAAAGGGATAAATCTGTTTATCTATTTTGAGATTCAATTGACCTATGTAGCTCTGTTGTCTATTATTTAGATCTCACTACTCTTTCTTGTGAGGTTGTAATTCTACACAAAGGCATTAAGCTTTGACGTTCTATTATCTTGTATATTTACATGTAAAATCCTATTATTTCTCAGGCTTGGCGCACCAGACTTTCATCCCCAAACATCAAATTGTCCTGAGGAGACCCTGACCAGAGAATATTTGCAATCTGGATACAGGGACACAGTTGAGGGACTTGAGGTATGCTATTAGGTGCTTGTTGGGACTTTCATCACAAAACAGATAAAAGATGCATTAAATTTTACTTTTGTATTTATACCAAATCAAATATTATAGAGTTGTAACTTCGCTGATGAATGATGGATTATACTTCTGCAGTTATCCATTTGTTTTTTTAAAGGTTTGAATATTTTATGCTGAACCCTTGTATTTTTTTTATGTAAATCATTTTGATAGCATTAGCTTGTATCAAGGGTAACTGAAAGTTTTTGAACTGTAGTCTAGCATTTTCTTGGTATTTTTCTTTTCTATTTCTTTTTATCAAATTCTTCGTTCTTTTAAAAAGGAAATAGGTTTGGACATATGTAACACTTTTCTGCTTTTCCATTGTTTTTCCATCTTAGTTAGTCTGCAGCGATCTTGACATATTCAAGTTTTGATACTGTCCTTTTCTTTTAAGCCCTTTTTCTTCCAAATAGTTGATAAATAATTTTTCTTTCACACTATAGTCCGTCCCAGCTATGGAGAATAACTGCAAAACTTCATGATAAAAAGCTGTCTAGTATTTGTCAAAATGGGTTATTTATGTTTGGGTGGTAGTATTATTACTATGTTGTACTTGTAATAATTCTTATGTTGGTGTGATGATCCTGTTACATTTGGTTTATCTGCGTGTATCTTTGTTAGTGTCCGTGGAGTTGATATTACAAATTTTCCCTTTTAAATTTCTCATATGGTTCTTATACTGTTCAAGGCTGTTGAAATAGTGATAGGTTACACACATTCTTTAGAATCATAACTCTCCTTGATGAGTAACGAAAATATAGAAGTTAAATTGTGCTTTCATTGAAATAGAGTAGTTTCAACTGTTCAAACCTACCCTTTTTGTCCGGTGTCTGCTATTTTCTGACATTGCCTTGCTCCTGTATCTGTCAGGAAGCCAGAGAAATTTCTCTGACTCAGGTTCCGCATTTTAACAAGAATGTTGTTCTTAATTGCAAAGAGGTGACTCTTTTGTCTCATGTCTTTTTTGAGATATTTTTGCCCACTTTATTTGTTTATATGTCTGAGCTCTTAATTTTTTTGGTTTTCATTGCAAGTCTATGTGGATATAGGTTAACTTGTAGTTTTTTCATCTATTTTCCAGGCTATTAGAAAACGTCTGAGGGCCATTAATGAATCTCGTGCTCAGAAGAGGAAGGTGATGATCTTTAATATGTCTTGTAATCTATTTATCCTTGCTGAACATTACTTTTAAAGTGTATATAATCATGGTAGCTTTTTTTAGCTTATTTTGGAATTAATGCACTCTACATATCTCAGTTGTTATGAAGGTGTTTGATCTACATGTGTTTGATTTGATAGGCTGGTCAAGTATATGGTGTAGCTCTTTCAGGATCACAACTTTCCAGGTCTGGAATTTTCCCTGAACTAAGACCTTGTGGTGAGGACTTCCAGAAAAAATGGATTGAGGTATAATTGGTGATAGTCTTACTCCTTCTGTTCTCTTCTTTGTGCAACATGTTGTATACCAGCCGTGGCACCTCACATTTGTTTCTAAAACATTTTTGGCAAATTTATATAAAGGAAGCACTGGGTTTTGAATGGTTAGTAAAATAGTAGTAGATGGTTGTATGTTGATGTGATTGCCTGCATGATGTGAATATGGAGGGATTTGGAATGCTTATATGCTGAATAGCTCTCTGAACAGGCTTAGCCATTCGTGGATTTTTTCAATTTAAGAGAATTGTTATATGGGTTAATATGACCATTTTCTTAGGTTTTTCTGTTAAAGCTGGCAGGTTGTTATGGCTGTAAAATCCTTGAATACTATTTTTTGAACTTTACTTGTGGTTCAGGTTATATTGCTAACTCTGTTAATTATTTTATTATAGGGTTTATCTCAGCAGCACAAGCGATTACGATCTTTAGCTGATCATGTTCCTCATGGTTATAAAAGGGCATCACTTTTAGATGTTCTTATAAGGAATAACGTTCCATTGCTTAGGGCCACCTGGTTCATCAAGGTTACATACCTCAATCAGGTAGGGATGCTTTAGTGTTGGTTTATTTACCTATTTTGATGAGTTTTTTATACTTTTTAATATAAGTTGATTATGATTGAGTTTTCCAGGTTCAACCTGGTTCTGTTGGTATTTCTTCTGGAACTGCTGACAAGATTCAACTGTCTCGCTCTGATGTTTGGACCAAAGATGTTATCAATTACTTGCAAGCCCTTCTGGATGAATTTTTGTCAAAGAATGTTTCCCATTCTGCTTCTCACGCTCGAGAGAGATCACCACAAATGCCTGGATCACTGCAGAACAAAAGTGATCCATTGTCATCTGTTTCAGACGGTGAAGGACCATCCTTACATTTTAGATGGTGGTATATTGTACGGCTCCTGCAATGGCATCATGCTGAAGGGCTGCTTCATCCTTCTCTTGCCATTGATTGGGTGTTTAATCAACTACAGGTAATTTACCTTCTACATTGTTTGTATTCAATGAGTACAATGTGCTAATGAAACTAATAGTGTACTGTATATACCTTCCTCTGATTTCAACTCTCATGTTGATTTCTCACATTTCTGTTCCTTTCAGGAAAAAGATCTCCTTGAGGTTTGGCAGCTGTTATTGCCTATTATATATGGTTTTTTAGAAACTATTGTACTATCTCAAACTTATGTGCGTACCCTTGCTGGACTAGCTCTTCGTGTCATTCGTGATCCTGCTCCAGGTGGTTCAGATCTAGTAGATAATTCCAGGAGGGCATATACAACTTGTGCTGTGATTGAGATGCTTCGGTATTTAATACTTGTGGTGCCAGATACTTTTGTTGCTTTGGATTGCTTTCCTTTACCTTCCTCTGTTATTTCACATGCAATGAACGATGGCAATTTTGTATTAAAATCAACTGAAGCTGCAGGGAAGGTAAAAAATAGTTCAGATGATTTTGGTCACATTATTTCATGCATTCAGAAACATACAGAGGATCTTGCAAAGGCTTCAATCCCAGGCGCTCCAGGTCATTGTCTGGCTAAAGTGGCAAAAGCCTTGGATAAAGCTCTTGTTCTGGGTGATTTGCGTGTTGCATATAAATTTCTTTTTGAAGATCTTTGTGGTGGAACTGTATCTGAAGGCTGGGTTGCAAAAGTCAGCCCTTGCTTAAGGTTATCTTTGAAATGGTTTGGGACTGTGAGTACATCCCTTATATATTCTGTGTTTTTCCTTTGTGAGTGGGCAACATGTGATTTTAGGGATTTTCGTGGTACCCGTCCTCGTGACATTAAGTTTACTGGTAGGAAAGATCTCTCCCAGGTGCATGTAGCAGTTAGGCTTTTAAAGATGAAGATTAGGGATGTGAAGATATCGCTAAAACAAACAAATGAATATCATGGAGCCAGTCGTTTTGCAAAGACGAATCAGCAGCCTAATTGGAATGATGTGGGCAAAGTATCCAGACTGAAATCTAGTTCAAAGAGTACAGGTTCTTCAGTTATATTTGAAAGCCCGGGACCTCTACATGATATTATAGTTTGTTGGATTGATCAGCATGTGGTACATAAAGGGGAAGGTTCCAAGCGCATACAACTATTTATTGTGGAACTCATACGTGCTGGCATCTTTTACCCCTTGGCATATGTACGCCAGTTAATAGTCAGTGGGATCATGGATGGCAATGTAAATTTGGTTGATATGGAGCGACGGAGGAGACACTATCACATCTTAAAGCAGCTACCTGGATGCTTTATCCATGATGTTTTGGAAGAATCAGGAATTGTTGAAGGGGCGCAGCTCAAAGTAGCCTTGCAAATTTACTTGAATGAACGTCACCTCATACTTCGGGGTCCTCTGAGCGAGTCCCATGATGATGCCAGTGGTTCCAATTTATCTGCTCTGAAGAGAAAAAAATATCCTGCCTCGATGAAGGATGAAGCTTCTGGAATGGCAATTGATCAGAGAAATGTTATTTCTATCACAAAAAATACAAAGAATAATGCTAACATTGAAGAACTAAGAACAGCTATTTCAGTACTGTTACAGTTTCCTAATTGTTCATCTAATTTGAGTGCTACAGGTTGTGATGAATCTGAAGGCAGTGTTAGAAGACCTATTGGGTCTCAGTACAGCAAAAATGACCCAGTAGAGGGTACACCTGGGTGTGAAGAATGTATCAGAACAAAGAGACAAAAGTTAAGTGAGGAAAGAAACTCATTTGTACAAGGGAATTCCCCTGTTCAATCTGATGATGATGATACATGGTGGTTGAAAAAGGGAATGAAATCCCCAGAGCCTCTCAAAGTTGATCAACCACAAAAGTCAACCAAGCTGGTCACCAAGAGTCGGCAGAAGAATGTGCGTAAAACTCAAAGTCTTGCTCAACTGGCAGCTTCTAGAATTGAGGGTAGCCAAGGGGCATCTACTAGTCATGTTTGTGGAAGCAAGGTAAGCTGCCCTCACCATAAAACTGCTATGGATGTAGATGGGCAGAGGTCTGTGGATAGCATACGGACAAGTCATTTTGGAGATATAGTTTCCATTGGAAAAGCTCTAAAGCAGCTACGTTTTGTTGAGAAAAGGGCAATAGCCATTTGGCTGCTGACTGTTGTTAGACAGGTAATTGAAGAGATGGATAAAAATGTTGGTAAAGTTGGTCAGTTTGGCAGGCCTTTTTCTGTTGCAGATGATAAAAGCTCAATACAGTGGAAACTGGGTGAGGATGAACTTTCTGCAATACTTTATTTGATGGATATATCCCATGATTTGGTATCAGCTGTCAAGTTCCTCCTTTGGTTGCTGCCGAGGGTTCTTAATAGCCCCAATTCTACAATTCATTCTGGGAGGAATGTGTTGATGCTAGCAAGGAATGTGGAAAACCAAGTTTGTGACGTGGGAGAGGCTTTTCTGCTTTCATCACTGAGAAGGTTTGCATTTGCAGCTATGCAATCAATTATATTTTTATAGTTTTTATTTGCTGTTTCTTGGAAAACATTAAAATTTGTTTTCCCCCACATGATGTTTGCTTCCTTTAAGTGGTATAAATTACAATGCTTTATAAAGCACTTGGTAATAAGCTGCTATATTTTGTTTGTTTCTTCTTATGCTCCCTTTTCTTGTCTCCTTAATCAGGTCACTCACTATTGATTAAATCTGCAATGGTCTCACCCAGGATTGCCTAAATAGAATCTTTTTCTCACAATAACAACATAAATAGTTTTTCTTGTTATAAGGGGGAAGTTTCAATTTTTAACATAATAGTACAAGTTTGCTGAACCTTCGGTGATGCTTCTGCAATTTTTATGGTTCACCACCCCCTGAAATATTCATGTTATTGTAATTGAATCAGTGCTTCTTGGGTAGTGTTTTTGTTTTGTTTTTATGATCATGTTGGTGAGTTTCTTTATGGATTTTTTGAATATTTTCTTTTTGTTCTTTATGCTTGTGTGGAAAATTTCTTTATGGATTTTGGGAATAAGATTTTGACAAACTTGTCCTCTGCAATGTATTTGATGTAGGTATGAGAATATTCTTGTTGCAGCAGACCTTATTCCAGAAGCCTTGTCATCTGCAATGCGTCGAGCTGCCACGATTATTGCATCTAATGGAAGAGTTTCAGGGTCAGGAGCACTAGCTTTTGCTCGGTACTTGTTGAGAAAATACAGCACTGTGGCTAGTGTCATTGAGTGGGAGAAAACTTTTAAGGCTACATGTGATGCTAGACTTTCCTCTGAACTTGACTCTTGTAGGTCAGTGGATGGAGAGTTAGGGCTGCCCCTAGGAGTTCCAGCCGGAGTTGAAGACCATGATGATTTTTTCCGTCAAAAGATCAGTGGCGGTCGGTTGCCATCCAGAGTAGGTGCAGGCATGAGGGAGGTAGTGCAGCGTAATGTTGAAGAAGCATTCCACTGTCTTTTTGGAAAGGACAGAAAGCTCTTTGCTGCTGGTACACTAAAAGGTCTTCCTCCTGTAGAGAAATGGGACAATGGATACCAAATTGCTCAACAAATAGTTATGGGTTTGATTGATTGCATAAGGCAGACTGGTGGTGCTGCACAAGAAGGAGATCCCTCTTTGGTCTCTTCTGCGGTTTCTGCAATTGTTGGCAGTGTTGGTCCAACTTTAGCAAAAATGCCTGATTTTTCATCTGGCAACAATCATTCAAATATTACATCAGCTTCAAATTTATTGAACTATGCCAGGTGCATTCTGCGAATGCATATAACCTGTTTAGGCCTGCTTAAGGAAGCCCTAGGAGAACGACAAAGCCGTGTATTTGATATTGCACTTGCTACTGAAGCTTCTACTGCTCTTGCTGGTGTTTTCACTCCTAGTAAAGCATCTCGTGCTCAGTTTCAAACATATCCTGAAGTCCATGAATCTACTAACACTATTTCAAATGACATGGGAAACAATTCTAATAAAGTTGTGGTAGCAAAAACCACAAAAATTGCTGCTGCTGTTTCTGCACTTTTTGTTGGTGCAATTATATATGGTGTTACCAGCCTGGAAAGAATGGTAACAGTTCTCAGATTGAAGGAGGGTCTCGATGCAGTACAATTTGTAAGAAGCACGAGATCCAATTCAAATGGAAATGCACGTTCAGTTATGGCTTTTAAGATGGATAGTTCAATTGAAGTTCATGTGCATTGGTTTAGACTGCTTGTTGGAAACTGCCGAACAATCTGTGAAGGGTTAGTGGTGGAACTCTTGGGTGAACCATTTATTATGGCTCTTTCAAGGATGCAACGTATGCTCCCTTTAAATTTGGTCTTTCCACCTGCCTATTCAATATTTGCCTTTGTTAGGTGGCGGCCTTTTATTTTGAATGCTACAGTTCGTGAAGACATGAATCAAATTTATCAGTCTCTTGTAGTGGCCATAACTGAAGCAATAAAGCATTTGCCATTTCGAGATGTATGTTTTAGAGATTGTCAGGGTCTTTATGATCTTATGGCAGCAGATAATAGTGATTCTGAATTTGCAAGCCTGCTAGAGTTTAATGGTTCTGACATGCATTTAAAACTCACAGCATTTGTTCCTCTACGCTCTAGGCTTTTCCTTAACGCCATTATTGATTGTAAGATGCCACAATCTATTTATGCAAAGGATGATGGGAGCCGAATTTCTGGACCTGGTGAGTCTAAAGTTAAACTCACAGATAGTGGGTCTAAGCTTCAGGATATGCTTGTGCATGTTTTGGATACCTTGCAACCTGCCAAATTTCACTGGCAGTGGGTTGTCCTCAGGTTACTTTTAAATGAACAAGCCCTCATTGAAAAAGTGGAGAATCATGATGTGCCCTTGTCTGACGCTATAAAGTTGTCCTCACCTAGTCCTGAGAAGGCTGCTAGTGCTTCTGAGAATGAGTACAATTTTATTCAAATACTTCTCACAAGGTTACTGGTTAGACCTGATGCTGCACCCCTTTTTTCAGAGTTGATTCATCTCTTTGGTAGGTCACTCGAGGATTCAATGTTGTTGCAAGCTAAATGGTTCCTTGGAGGCCACGATGTCCTCTTTGGTCGGAAGGCCATCAGACAAAGGCTGCATAACATTGCTGTGAATAAAAAGCTTTCTGTGAAGACCCAATTTTGGGAACCTTGGGGTTGGTGTAGTCCATCTACTGATTCATCAACTATCAAGGGGGAGAACAAGAAGTTTGACAGCACCTCTCTTGAAGAAGGAGAAGTTGTTGAAGAGGGAACAGATTTGAAAAGGTGCCAGCAGCAAGTGATTGAGAGGGCTCTTATCGAGTTACTTCTTCCTTGCATAGATCAAAGCTCTGATGAAGCTCGCAATTCTTTTGCAACTGACTTGGTGAAACAGTTGAGTCTTATTGAGACACACATAACTGCTGTTACAGGTGGAAGTAAACCAGTGGGAAGTGCTCCTCCTGGAGTTGAAGGACAGCCAAATAAAGTAAATAACCGCAAAAATATGAGAACTGGAAGCACTGCATTAGCTAGACGACCAACAGTGGCAGCAGATTCTTCTCCACCATCTCCTGCAGCCCTACGAGCTTCTATGTCATTACGGTTGCAGTTGCTCCTGAGATTTCTTCCTATTCTTTGCACTGACAGGTAAGAAAGACTAGATATGGCAATGTTGAATTACTTTTCATTACAGGATTCTTGCTGCACTTCTAGATGTGAAAAAAAGTTCTATGGTTGTTTTTTGTTCTTGAAATGGAGGAAAAAATGGAGCAAATTGCAATGCAATTTTCAGATTCAAAAATACATTTCTTTATTATATGATGTAGTATCATGGGTGCTAGCACTGATAGTGATAGTTTTTTTCCTTGCAACAATGGGTTTGTGCTTAATCGAGTGTGAATTCAATTAGTTAATTATGGCCTCTCTAAATTATGGCCTCTCTAGAAGTGGAATTATGGATATTTTTGCCACGAATGCATTGACTATGTTTTTACTTTTATGAGCATGTGTGCTGGATCTAATACATCATAGAATGTTAGATGTGATTCTTGAGTTCCATATGTTCTATTTTGTAGGGAGCCATCTGTGCGGAGCACGAGACAATTTCTAGCCTCTGTTATTTTTCGTCTCCTTGGTAGTCGGGTTGTTCATCAGGATGCAGGCATTTCAGCAAATGCTGTTCCTCTGCCAATGAGGGAGGCAGAGTCATCTTCTGAAGTTGCTTCTGTGGATTCTTCTTCTCAGAGTCTGTTTGATCGTTTGCTGTTGGTTTTGCATGGGTTGCTAAGTAGTTATCCTCCAAGCTGGCTCAGGCCAAAGCCTTCAAAGACAAGCAATGAACCTACAATTGATCGAGAATGGTTGGAGACTTTGCAGGTTTGATAATTTAGCCTATGAACGTATATAACTTGCCTTAAGAAACTGGTTGGAGCAGATGAAATAGCCAACATAATATTCTTTTGAAGTGTTTGAATGGTCTTAAAATACAATATCTTAATAATTATTTGTTTGTTCGGTGCTTAAAAATTCTATATCATATTAGGTCTTAATTCGATTAATTGTTTAACGATTTATAGATGCTACATGTA
>Ga0123342_1000481_pt1 | contig 63016 bp, 29 predicted proteins | sample Turbeawhitnodule_FD_89960 | JGI IMG/M metagenome (GOLD analysis project Ga0123342, IMG submission 89960) | Root nodule microbial communities of legume samples collected from Mexico - Turtle bean Mexico white nodule | ecosystem: Host-associated > Plants > Roots > Nodule | place: Mexico: Nepantla... | reverse complement strand
TGTTTAAATATTAAATAGTGAGATGAATTAGACACATGTTAGAAAAGAAAATATGATTGAATCCCTATTCAAATGTAGTTAAAATTATGATACATGAAAATTTAACAAGATGATTGATTAGGATAGATAATGACAAGACAAAAAGGAATGAGACCAATTAAACCAAGTGAGTGTGTGAAACTTAAACAGTTTTAAGAGTTTTACTGATGAATTGTCAGTTGTGGTTGCTTAATTTTTATTTTTGTTACATCATAAAAGAACATGAAGATGATTGAGGCATTTGTTTGTGATAATTAGGAACCCAAGGCCAAAGAGCCAACCTTTATCTTATTATAAGTCCATTTTTTATATATCCCCTTTGGGCCAATAAATTTTTTGTTAATATTGCACCTTAACTTTTAGGGATATATTTTCCTACCCTTTAGCATGTTTAAGGAAGGAGAACATATATGCAATACATATAGAAAAGGGAATGGTTGGTTCTAATTGTTGAAAATTCAAAAAGTTGAAAATAGGACAAATCTATTCCTATTGATTGAAAAAAAAAAGAAAAAAAGGGAAAAAAATTGTTGGAAATCATGAAAAGGTAGAAAGAAAAATGAGGAAAAGTGTGATCTTGAAAGAAAGCGGTGATTAGATAACATATATGTTCTCTATAAATTGGATTATAGGTATGTTCTTCTTCTTTAAGATGTGCATTTGTTATCTGAAAAAACCAATATTTTTTTGGAAGCCAACCTCATTACAACCCTGGAAAAGACCTCAAGATTCATGTTTCTAATATGTTTGTGATTTGAAGATGAAATGAAAAGCAACTGTAATTTGTGATTTGTTATGATTCGGTGAAAATAGAGAGAAACACTTACCCGTAAGCATATGAGAAGATATTCATTAATGAATTGTCATTTATTTGTTTTGATTTGATCCTGGAAGTTGACTGTCTATATTTTTCTATATTTGAATTTGGAAGCATCATAAGTTTTTAATTTGATATGTTGTTTAATGAATTAAGCTGTTTGATATTTAAATTCAAATATATTCATTTACTTTGCTTGAGGACAAGCAAGATTCTAAGTTGGGGAGAGTGATAAGTGTCTATTTCCAATAATATTTCATATTAAAATATAGGCACTTATGATGATTTATTTCTAATTTACATATAAAATAATCTCTAATTTATGAATTTATACCTTTTTTACATTTTTTATGAGCTTTATTTGAATAAGAGCATTTTATTCCCAAATTTGGTGTTAATTGCATATTTCTAGGGAGGATTGAAGATTTGGAGTAAAAGAGAATAATTTGAGCTAAAAAGAGAAAGCTGGAAGGTCCCAGAATGGAAAAAGATGTAAAGAAAGATTGGGCTTTTTTTATGTTTTATCATTTAGCCCATTAGTGTGACACATGAAGCAACATAACCCTTGAAACCTAGGATAAATATAGGGCTAGAGGCTCAACCCTAGTGTGCCAGATTGAGAGGAAAACACGATAGAGTGAATTGTAACCCAATTGGGAGAATGGAATGTGCTAGAAGTATGTGTGGCTAATTCTACCCTTTGGGATTGGGAGTAATCTGCTCAAATTCTTATGTATTGAGGTGATATCTTATATATTAATATTCAGTTCTTGATTGATTATTGATATTGTTGTTTTACTTTTAACTTTTCGTGACAAATTGAGAATCTTAAATCTGACCGGGATGTATTTTTAGGGTTTGGACCTAAACAACAATACTTGACATATTTGAGTGCTAGGAATAGGCTTGAAATGTTAATTGCTATTATACGTATGAACTTCGTTCTAAGTTGTTCTTATAATTATGCGAGGGATCGATCGTTAGGGGACATTCTTAAGGATTTTATATGCCAGGAATCAATATAAATGATTTTTATATGGGGATCAATTTCAATCAAAGAACTTAATATTGACATGCTAATCAAAATACATAAGAGTGAGAAAGATGAAACCTAATCCCTATTTTTCCAATTTGAAACAACCAATTCTTTGTATGTGTCTTATTCATCAGTGCCAACACAATTAATTCAAAACCCTTTTTATTGTTCTTTTTTTATATTTAGCGATTATTGTACTCGATAATTCACTGTTTCTTGTGGGATTGATATCCGTCCTTAGGGACAATTATTACTTCTGACAAAGCGGTGCACTTGCCGTAAAAAGTCATCATTAAGCGAGATACTCTAATGTAGTTTGTTGCAATAGAAAACCAATGTAAAGTATTATGTGTATTCTCTCCTTCCATATCTCATATGCAATATCTGTTGTTATCATCTGCACTAACCTATGAAAGGGAATCGTTGTGAAATTATAGTTGTTTTCATAAATATAAGATAATATTTTAATATAAAATAGGTAAGAAAACATGAGATAATATCTTTTTTTATTGATTAATGTATCACAAATACAAACTCAGTTTTCACAAATTTACACTTTTTAAAATTATATACATAATTATGAATTACATCTAAAGAGATCATGCAATACACATATTTATACTTTATTTACATGACTTCATGAGATTCAATATATCACTTCAAATCATTTCCTTGAATCTCTTGTTTTTCCTATCTTGTAGCTTCATTCCTACCATTGAAATATATATAAAAAAAAGATTAAATGATGAACCAAATTATTTATTAATACAAATCATAAAATTTTGAATGAACACTTTTTAATTTGTTAGGTTCTTTATGGGCTTTGATGTCTCCAAATCCACGAATATTGGTTGAAGGCTTTGTTGTTGCTTGTGTGTGTGGGTTTTAGGTAGTTTGAATTTGTAATTCACTCATAGAATTGATCCAAAGTTGTTTGATTTTAATCCGTTTGAAAAATATGTGTTTTCAAATAGAAGTGGAAAAACAACCAGTTGTTTTATGGTTTCAATTAGTTGTTTTATGGTTTCAATTAGTTGTTTTATGGTTTCAATTAGTTGTTTTACACTTAGAGTTTTTGAAATGATTTGAAACTGTTTGACTTTGGTTGAGTTTACTGTCAAACCAATTCAATAAGTTTTTTCGAAAAATAAACCAATTGTTTTTTTGAAAATCCTTAACATAATTTGTTAAGTTTGTTAAAACTGTTTTGATTGATTCTAAATTGATTTGGCTATTGTATTAAATGATTTTAACAGTTAATTGGAGCCTATATAATCTGTTTTACGCTCCTAGTTGTTAGACACTTAAGAGATTTATAAGATTGCTTTCCAATCAAGTTTTTCCAAGATTGCTTAAGGCTTTCGATTTTTTCTAAGAGTGGAATAGGACTGCTTTGTATACTTTCAAATCAATATGTGATTATATCAAGTGTGATCATTCCTTTTCTCTCTTTGATTTGTATTTCTGTAAAGAACTGGTGTAGCACAGAGTCAGAGGGTGTTCTGATCTGTGGTGTGTTGTTTTCCAAAGGAGGTGTGTGCTCTTGAAGGGTTCAAGATCACCTCTTTGGTGTGTGGTTTGTAATCAAGGGTTTGATTGCTTACTGAATACCCATTGGTTTATGGGGACTGGATGTAGCTCTTGGTATAGAGTGAACCAGTATAAAACTTGTTGTGTTGATCTTTTCAAAAAGAAGAAAAGAGAGATCCTTGTCCTTAGAGCAAAGAATCTTTCAAATCCTTACATCCAAAAAAACTTATAGGAGAACATTGAGAGTATTCATTCAAATACCTAGGAAAGAGTATTTATCCTTGTATTTTTCGAAAGAAGTAATCCCTCCAAAGAAAGCAAGATGATCTAAACTAGTAGAATAAGCCTAAACTGTATGTTCGTCGAAAGACGCAATCCTCCCCAGTAGTTTGACCAATGATTTGATGATCATCCAAACCTTCAACCATTCTATGTTAGTCAACAATGACTATTGGGCAAATATCCTCGTTGAGCCAAGATTTACTTAGTAAAAAATACTCAAGGGAATAAATCATTCTTATTCATATTATACTCATAAAATATGTAAAAATGTTTAAATTCATAAATTAGGGATTAAATTATAATTATTTTATCAATAAATATTATAAGTGTCTATATTTTAATATGAAATATTACTAAAATATAACACTTGTCAACATTCGACATCAATGAGTTATGAAAAAATTCATATAAGATACCACCTTCAAAATCTTTAACACACACATACACATATATAACATTTTGTTGACTTTTTATTTGGTAAATACAAGTTCAAGAAACACCTTTCTATACCACAAAGAACACGTAATGTTATATTCACTTAATCTAAAAGTCACAAATATAAAGTATGTTTCTTCATGGTTCCATGTGAATATTGAATATATAACATAAATTATTTTTTTTAAATTATCCACATAAGTGATAAAGTTGGACAGTCAACGTTACCTGAAAAAACTGACCATAAGTTATCTAGTGATCATTCTTTTTTTCCTTTTTTGTGTGCTTGGGTATTGCTCCTTCTTTCTTATTTGATGCATTTCAATTCATTTGTAATCAACATATGCAAATAACCATAGTAATGTATAAGAAATAAGTTGTACAAGATCTCCAAGAAATTTTTTTTAAAAAGAAAAGAAAAGTTTAGCAATACAAGACAAATAAATAGAAGATTTTTTTTATACAACATGTGATGTAATGAATAGAAATAATTTAACATATGAAAATAAATGTTTTATAAGAAATATCTTTTAGAAAAAATCACGATATGTATAAAAAAAATGTTATATGCTATTATATTATAATTATCTAATTTCTATAAAGTTAAAATTGCATACCTGAATCTTTGTGTATAAATGATATGGTGTCGTTTAGATTTTCAAACCAAAGCTTCTTAACAAATGTTATATCTACTGATCTCAACAATGGTGTGTTGAGATTACCTGTTGAAAAGGTTTTCATACTTGGAACATTACTCACTCTTACTGTTTGTAAGTTAGGCCAATCAAAAGTTCCATTATATTGACTGAAATTCACCAACTTTGGAAGATCCTTGAGTACTAGACATTTCATTTGAGGAAAAATGGTAGATACATTTTCATCTTTATCTCCCCATATTACTTCCTTTAGTTGTTTGCAACTACACAACCTTAGTAATTTGAGCTTCTCAAGATTTTTGGAGGATGAAAGTGAAAATAAACTTTCGATGCTACCACAATGCATAATGAAAAGAGACATCAAATTTGAGAAGAATGGAACATGAGGTTCCTTGTTCCATACAAATTTGAAACTATTTAGGTTACTCAATCCTATTGTCCTCAATTGAGGAAGCATTTCTTTCATAGGATGATCCAGTGTGTCATCTTCAATGTTGAATATTGTGGTCAATAATTCACATTTGTCTAAATTCAGTACTTTCATGTTGTTGAATCTTATGATCATACTAGAAGAGATGGCACTTAATAATTTATTATTGTTGCTTAAAGTCAGATTTTTCAATTGACAAAACGATTCAGAAGGAGAACTGTAGTGCCAAAGCTCCTTAACATCATGCTCTATATAAAGCACCTTCAATTTTTCCAATGACAACTGCAAGGAATAAATGACAAATTTCAAGTATTAGGAACAATAAACCAAAGTTGAATAAAACTAAGAAGTATGTATGAGAGTATATAAGTTAATAAATTTCGTACTTCTATTCCATTTTCTATATAAAAAAGGAAATAAAATATATATAATAAACATGTGAGTAAAAACATAAGTAGAAAAGATTTAATTTGCATGCATGTATTCATACACACCCTAATAATCAATACTATACATATAGAACTTTAAATTGAAACATACCGAATTCGGAAAGAAATAGCTTGAAGTAGCTTGTTCTTGCTTTTTCAACTCATTGGTCTCTTCAACAAATGTCATCAGAGAAGGACAATCTTTTATTTTCAGTGTTTCCAGGGATGGAAATTCTGATGTAGAAGGAAATGCAGCATTCAAATTTCTTAGATTTTGAAGAGTAACATCCTCCAACTCGGAAAACTGATTTTTTTCTTTCACTTCTTCTTTTTTGACGATGATGATCTCACCCAAGGCATAACAATCCAAAATTTTCATATTTTTTAAAGTTAGGGGCATTGGTAACCAATTAAGAGACTCACATCGCTCCACTTGTAGGGTATGCAGATTTTTGTATAGCCCAGCATTTTCTTTATCAATGATGTGAGTTAATTTAGGTAGGTTAATCAAGATCAATTCCTCTAAGTTGGGGAGGATCTCTATAGAGCTAGGTTTTTTGTCCTCCAAAACGATTACCATTTTCAATTCATCGCAATGACTAACAGAGAGTTTCTTCAAATTCTTGATTTGAAATGGTGTCGCAAAAGAGGCCACATAATGCAACACATGACAATTATCTAACTTGATTTCCTCCAACTCAAATGAATTAGTCATTGGCTCTAAGAAATCTCCTAAAATTGCACGGTCGCTTATGAACTCTACCAAACTAGGACATTCTTCTATTATCAATGTTTTCAAACTCATAAAACCTTTACACATTTTAGAAAACCTCTCCAATCTTGAGAGACACTTTAGCTCCACTTTACTTAATCTTGGAAACACATGAGCCAACTGATGATCTTTGTTGTAAACTACATCCTTTAAATCCTCACACGCCTCTAACTTTATTTCCTTTAGTTGCTCCATGGCCATGACTATATGAAAGAGATATAATATAGAGGGACAAATTCTTATGTATATAATTTCCAAATTACGGAAGTCTAAATATCTTTGAGCAAACGGATGGTATAATGACTTCATCTCATATACTTCGATTAACTTTAATTCCTTTATCTGTGTAAAATAGTTAACTTGTTTGAAAGGATTAAAAAAATCAAATAGATATTTTGATGATTTACAGTGTTGAATTTCGATAACTTCAAGCTTTTTTGACCTATCCAAGGAAAGACTTATAAATTCATTCACTATTTTATCGCAGTTTTTTGCTCGGAACACTCGAAGGTTGATGAAATGTGAAGGTTGAAGGTTAAGTATTATCTTGCGCAATCCCTCAGTGCTATCAACATCATATTCAACAATCGTTGAGAACAAATCATCCTGTATTACCATATTGTATAACTTTAATGTAAAACAATTTTCTACAAGAATAATTAAACTTAAATATTTCATCTATTATGAGAAATAAGAGAAAGAACTAACCCATGACTCAAAAATATCGGTCAGAGACACTTGATTTTCCATGATTATTGATTTTAACTCTGATTCTTTTGTTCTTCCCAAACCAAATTTTCTTATGTTGGGACAATGGTTCAGAGTTACTCTCTTTAAAGACGGCCACTCAACAATACCTCCTAAAGAAAAACTCTTTAAATTTGTTAAGTTTTCAAGATGTAATTCGTTTGCTTCTGGATATTCCATTGCAATTGAAGCTTCTTTAACTGCACGAAGCTTGTCAGATAAATGCTGCATCATGTGTAAACAAATAAGGGATAAAAATACGTGTAAATAATAATTATTTTGAAAGCATAAGATCAAATCAAGAATAAAAAAACATATAAATGTAAGTACTTTCGTTTTTATTGTATTTTAACTAGTTTAACTAATAAAAATTTACAATAAAAATGCACTTTTCTAATGCACTTTATTTTAATTTTTATTAATAATTTTTTTTTTTAAATTCATTATTTGATTGAAAGTTTAATCTATAGAAGAGTATATATTAATCTAAAACTATTAACACAAGTATATCAAAATTCATACAATATTTTTTAAAAATATAAAAAATATGACATTTGATTTATGTTTAAATTTTACGAAATTTAACATAAATAATCACGTATAAAAAAAATTTACTTTTTATATTTAATTATTAATGATAATATATATCCAATAATACTTAACTTAATATAAAATATTATTATTTAATATCTTCTAATTAAAAAATTTGAATTGAAAATTTATTTCATATAGATCAAATAAAAAAATTGTATTAATCTAAAATAATAGCATCTCACGAAATAACTTTAGAATAATAATATCATTGATTAAAATTGAATTAACTAATTTCTTTTATAGCTATGTTTTTGCTATAAAGTATGTAATGCATGAGTTTTTAAATTATTAAATCTTGATTGGGATATTTAGCATGATTACTAGTTTAGATAGTATAGGATTTTATTCTTGACCATGTTTATTCTATTTACAATATTTAAACTCGAAATCTTATTTATAAAAAAAATGAATTTATCATCACTTAAACCGATTAATTGAGGATGTAATGAACAATTACTATTTTTAAATACTATAATTTATTATCGATAATAAAAAAAATAAAGATAAAAGAAATAAAATATGGTTTTTAATATTATTGATTAGCTTTAATAAAGAATCTGGAAATATAGGAGGTAACAAAAAATATAAATAAAGAATTGTAAAGGCATATAAGGTTATAATATAGTAGGAAAATTAAAATGAATTGTGGATGAACAATTTAAAAAATGCCTTTCAAAAAAGTAAAGTACTTCATTACATTTTTAATAAATGCAACTTCTCACCTCTAAGAGGCCCTGTTCCTCACCAAAGATTTTTCGAAGTTCTTCACTTACTAACATTAGATTTTCAATGGTAATCATGCCCACCTGAAATACTACTTTTATAATTAGAAAATTCTTAAATAAAAAACAATTTTAAAATTAAAAAAAAAAACTGTTATATTAATTAAATTAAATATTATTTTATAAATAAAAATTTGTTAATATTTAAGTGCTATCTAATTAGCTTATCTCAAGATTTTAACTACTAATTTTAAAATTTAAAATAATTAATAACTAAAATTTAGTAACTAATTAAATATCAATTTAAAATTAATTTGTAAATTTTATTAATAATAAAAATTAATTTAGATATTAAAAAAAAAAATAGTATTTAATTTAATGTATACATAAATTACATTTTTTAACTTATAAAAGAATGTTCTAAAATCCTTTTAAATAATCAAAATAAATCCTAACCCTAATACGACCAGCACATGATAAATGAGAGAAAGAAAGTAAATAAAAAGTTAAAGTAAATTAGAAAAATAATAATTGTAAGTTAGGAAGTAAAAGAAAAGAATGTGACCTTGTTGAGAGGCATTGAAATTGTGGAAGAAAGATAATGCCACACTCAACGTTTACTCACAAAATGAAACTTTTATACATTTCCAATTACAATAATCAAAGCTTTTATTTATACTTTTCTAAATTCTTTACTTTTGTTTTGGTTAACGTACTAATTCTTTCCTTAAATTCTTCCCTTCTAAAGATTATTCATATGTATGATTCTCCTAGTTTTCCAAATCTCTTTAACACGTAATTCTTTACTTTAAACTAACGCCAAACTCACTATATACCTTTTTCAAGAGAATGGTTTTTCTTAAATTGCATTAAAACATGTAGTTGCTTATAAAAATTGTCTTAAAATATTATATTTGTTCAAAAAAAATTGTCATGAAATAAATTATGTTTGCTCAATAAAAATGGTCATACAAACCTTGTTAATTTATGTTTAATGGTGTGGAAGGCCAAACAATCTTCTTCATCTTTTGGTGAATTAAGAATCTATTCAGGTAATAAATAGTCTTTAAATAATATATTAGCCATATTTTATATATGAGTTTTTCTTTTTCAGTAGTCCACATTGAATTTTTCTTTTTATACAAAATTTAACAAATATATTATATTGATATAAAAGGTTTTTATCTTATAACAAAATTATGAATTAAATATTTTGTTTTTTTTTCTTAGTCTAAATATTTAGATTTTTTGGATAATTATAGTAAGAAAACTATTGGAATAAGTGTTTCTTTTTATGTAATAAACAAATATTGAACGTAAATTATATTATAATATTACAAACATTCATGTCAACGATGAGTTAACATGAAATATTTTACATTTTATAGTACATATTGAAAATTTGTTTGTCACATTAAAAAAAAACTCGTAATTTGCAATGACTCATTTTAATAGTTTTCTTACTAAGTATCTAAGAGATTATCTTTTATTTTAGGTTTTAATTAAAGCTAAATAACAACATCAACAATTCAACAAGAGAGAATTAAAAAACGGTATCAAAATACTCTCAATTCTCCCAAAATTAGTTTTATATTTTCTAAATCCTCTTCAAATCACGAATTTTATATTTAAATCGTCTCTAATTTAAAAATGCAATTACTTTGTTACCAATTATAAACCAAAATTCATCCGAGCATAATTTAAAGCAAACTTTACGTTCAAGAAAAATAAATATGAAAGGAATGAACTATTCAAATCATATATGCTTAGTTTAATAAATATATGGTTATCAGATTAAAAATTTATACTCTCAATTTTCTAATTATAAATCAATTCCATGGTCAATAATAGCACAACTCCATAATTTACTCAATAATATTGAGAAAAGTATATTGAAAAGAGTACAATATATTTTTATTACAATAATATCTATAATAATATATAAAAAAATCCAAATTTAGTAATATAGAGTGTTTTTTTTCAAAATACTTTTAGATATAATTATTTCTTTCAGGTACAAACCATATATAACTAATAACTTTTCTTTAACTATCTAACTTTTATTTGAATAAGTAAACACAACTGAAAAAAAGATAAATTAAAATATATTTTAAACATTTTATTTTTAATTATAATATATAATAATAATTTATATTATTTAAAAAAAAAATTAAAAATGTAAACATGTATGTGTTTCTTAGATCAAGACAAACAAAGTAATACGTATGTAAAATTACAAATTAGACCAAAATTGTGATTTTCGAAAATTTGGTGACTAAAATCTAGAGCCAAAAAAATAGAAACCAAAACCACAGATAAAAAAAAAATCAAAGGAAATAAAAAATTGTAATTTATTCAAGAATACTACAATATTAAATCTTTTCGGTTTCTAATTATTACTTGAGCTACATATTTTGAGTTCATGTAAGCAGCATATTATTTCAGTATGAACTAACGTAATAGTAAATAATTATGTCTTAACTTTAAAGTTATTTAAGTTAACTTAATTTTAAAAAACCATTCAAATTTAATTATATATTATAAAATGTTTTTATTTATGATAGATGTGGGATTTCAATACTATTAAATAGTTCTACTCTGACTGCTTTATGAAAAAAAAAATGCAACAAATTATAGTTTCAAAAGCATTTATACTAGTATTTACTTTGATTGAGAAATTAATGTGAGAAACTTAAGGATGGAATTAAGCTACCACTGTTTCGTGGCAACTACTCTTGCTTGTCCCTCACAAGAAAAAGATCCATAATCTTTTTCTTGACGACTGTCTCCTTTAATGTTTCTCACACATCATATTCTCCCAATTGGTTACAAGTCACTCAATGATGTTTTCCTCTCAATCTTGCACACTAGGGTTGTGTCTCAAACCCTATTTAACCTAATTTGTTTGGGTTTAAGTGGATTCTCGCTCAAGCGAGTAAAACATCGAAAATGACCAATGCTACTGGAGCATTCTCGCTCAAACGAGACTGGGCTCGCTTAAGCGAGATGCTCTGATGTAGTTTGTTGCAATAGACAACCAGTGTGTATTCTCTCCTTCCCTATCTCATTTACAGTATCTGTTGTTATCATCTGCACTAACCTATGAAAGGGAATCATTGTGAAATTATAGTTGTTTTCATAAATATAAGATAATATTTTAATGTATCACAAATTTATGTATCACAAATACAAACTCAGTTTTCACAAATTTACACTTTTTAAAATTATATACATAAGTATGAATTACATCTAAAGAGATCATGCAATGCACATATTTATACTTTATTTATATGACTTCATGAGATTCAATATATCACTTCAAATCATTCCCTTGAATCTCTTGTTTTTCCTGTCTTGTAGCTTCATTCCTACCATTGAAATATATAAAAAAAAAAGATTAAATGATGAACCAAATTATTTATTAATACAAATCATAAAATTTTGAATGAACACTTTTTAATTTGTTAGGTTCTTTATGGGCTTTGATGTCTCCAAATCCACGAAAAATTGTTGATGGCTTTGTTGTTGCTTGTGTGTGTGGGTTTTGGGTAGTTTGAATTTGTAATTTACTCATAGAATTGATCCAAAGTTGTTTGATTTTAATCCCTTTGAAAAAGATGTGTTTTCAAAGAGAATTGGAAAAACAACCAGTTGTTTTATCGTTTCAATAAGTTGTTTTACACTTGGATGTTTTGAAAGGATTTGAAACTGGTTGTTAGACACTTAAGAGATTTACAAGATTGCTTTTAAAATCAAGTTTTTCCAAGATTGCTTAAGGCTTTGGATTCTTTTTAAGAGTGGAATAAGACTGCTTTGTATTCTCTGAATTCAATATGTGATTCTATCAGGTGTAATCATTATTTTTCCCTCTTTGATTTGTATTTTTGTAAAGAACTGGTGTAGCACAAAAATAAAGGGTGTTCTGATCTGTGGTGTGTTGTTTGCCAAAGGAGGTGTGTGTTCTTGAAGGGTTCAAGATCACCTTTTTGGTGTGTGGTTTGTAATCAAGGGTTTGATTGCTTAGTGAATACGTATTGGTTTCTGGGGACTGGATGTAGCTCTTGCTCTTGGTATAGAGTGAACCAGTATAAAACTTGTTGTGTTGGTCTTTCTATCCTATATCTCATTTAAATTTGTTCTGGTTTTGGTTTTAACAACTACTGATAAAAACAACCGATTGTTTCGCAAAAACAACCGGTTGATTTTTTGAAAACATACTAAAACAATTTTGTTTCTTTGCTGAACTAGTTTCTTCTTTGATTCTTAATTTGTTTTCACTTCACCTTCAATATTTGCAAAAAAATGTTTAAAAACAATTCACCTCCCCTCTTGCTTAAGGCCTACAATTCTAACAATTGGTTTGCGAAGTGTCCTTGACAATGTTGGTGTTGGTATTACTGGTACCTTCAGTCTTCAATATTGGGTCATGCAAAAGAGTTAGCACTTAAGATTGGTAACACAATTGAGTTTTATGGATTCCCTACTTCCGTGACAACGCTTGATGTGAAGATATTTGTAGAAAATTTCACTAGTAAAGGAACTGTTGGATGAAGAAAAGAAAGGGGGAGAAACTGTGATTTGTTTGTTGTAATTTATTGGCTTTATGGTGTTTTAATTTTGTGTTAATTCTATTGCTGCCATAGCTCTGATACACTATAGATTTTTGCTGCAATTCTGATATGGTATCACAGGTTTGTTGTTGCAATGGTGTTGCCACACACACTGGTTTTCTGGTTTTCTTCTTAAGAAATGAGTTTCTTAAATTCTGTTTTTTATCCCTTTTCTTACTCTATTTGTGAAGACAAATAGGGGAAGAATAATCTTATTTTTAGTGTTATGCTACTACTACTACTTTGGTTTATAATCTGGTTTATAACTCTAATTCTGCACCTTTTCAATAATGGTTTTCACACTGATTTTGCTTATTTTCTTGATGAAAAACTGGTTCTTGGGTGTTTTTAAAACCTGGATTATCCTGGTGCTATGTATGCTTTGTATGTGCACAAATTCTGTGTTGTAGGTTCTATCAAATTCAAACACAACAACCCAAGCAAACTAGGGATTTGTCTTCATCAAATATGGAGAGATTGTATCAGGTGTGATCATTCCTTTTCTCTCTTTGATTTGTATTTATGTAAAGAACTGGTGTAGCACAGAGTCTGAAGGTCTTCTGATATGTGGTGTGTTGTTTGCCAAAGGAGGTGTGTGTTCTTGAAAGGTTCAAGATCACATTTTTGGTGTGTGGTTTGTAATCAAGGATTTGATTGCTTAGTGAATACCCATTGGTTTCTAGCGACTGGATGTAGCTTTTGGTATAGAGTGAACCAGTATAAAACTTAATGTATTGATATTTCTATCTCTTATCTCATTTAAATTAGTTATGGTTTTGTTTTTAACAATTGTTGATAAAACAATCAATTGTTTCGCAAAAGCAACCTGTTGATTTTCTGAAAACATACTAAAACAATTTTTTTTTCTTATACTGAGGTGATAAATAATCTTTACATAGCCATATTTTATTGAGTTTTTCTTTTTCAGTAGTCCACGTTGAATGTTTCTTTAAGAAAAAAATTAAATATGGATATAAAAGGTTTTTATCCATTAACAAATAAAAAATTTATCACTAATATGTATTGAAAACTCAGTGCATGATCAGTCGTTTAAGTAAATAACATTTCATTTCCACAAGAATTTTAGTTTAATAATCGATTGATTTTTTATCAAGAAAATAAGAATTTTTTTTAATTTTAGGTTTTAATTAAAGCTAAGGAACAACGCAAACAATTCTCCCAAAAATAGTTTTACTATTTTCTAAATCCTTTTCTAATCACGAATTTTATATTTAATTCGTCTCTAATTTTTTCAAATGCAATTACTTTGTTCAAAAATAAATATGAAAGGAATGATCTATCCAAATCACATGTAATAATATCTATAATAATATGTAATAAAATTTCCCTATTTAGTATGGTTGATATAATTATTTCTCTCATGTTCAAACCATATAACTAACACTAAAAAAATTCATTAAATATTAGATACCAAAACTATTTTATAAACTAAAAAAATTACTGATATTTAAATAATTATTAAGATTTTAACTATTTACTATTTTATATTCTAAATTAGTCTCTATTAATCTTTTAGAGACTAAGTTAGAAAATAAAATATTAGTAGTTAAAACCTGTGTAGTTAATTTAGATATTAATTTAAAAATTATTGTATTAATTTTTATTAATAATAAAAATTACTTTAAATATGAATAATTTTTTAGTCTTTAAATTATTAGTATTTAATTTAGTTAATATAGTGACTTTTAATGATTTTTCATGCAGTGTAATAATTTTTCTTTAACTATTCAACTTTTTATTTTTTCTAATATGTAAACACAACTGAAAAAAAAAAGATAAATTCAAATATATTTTAAACATTTTATTTTAATTACAATATATAATAATAATTTATATTATTTTTTAAAAAAATTAAAGATGTAAACATGTATGTGTTTCTTAGATCAAAACAAACAAAGTAATACGTATGTAAAATTACAAAGTAGACCAATATTGTGATTTTCTAAAATCTGGTAACTAAAATCTAGAGAGAGAAAAATAGAAACCAAAACCACAGATAAAAAATCAAAGGAAATAAAAAAAAAATTGAAATTTATTCAAGAATACTACCATATTAAAAAAATTCGGTTTCTAGTTATTATCTTCACCTACCTATTTTGAGCTCCCGTAAGCAGCATATTATTTCAGCATATTATTATCTTCACCTAACTAAATAATTTTGTCTAACCTTAAATATATGGTCAAAAAATTACATTGCACATTAAAGAAAATTAAATAAAAAATAATTTTAAAAATAAAATATAATTAATTATTATATTAAATAAATTAAATATTATTTTAAAAATTCAAAAAAATATTAATATTTAAATTAAGTTTTATATAAATAATTTTTAATTAATATCTAATTAATTTCAGTAACCAACTTTAAAATATAAATAATTAATAATAAAAAAATTAATAATTTATTAAATACTAATTTAAAAAATATTTATAAGTAATAAAAATTAATAAATTAGATATTAATGAGTTTTCTTCTATCTAAAATAATATTTAAATATAGGACTTAATTGTTTTTTTTTAAATTAATTTTTCTTTAATGATTTTTAAAAAAATATATATATTTAAAAATATTAACTGTTAAATAGCTCTACTTTGAGTGCTTCATGAAAAAAAAAATTGCAGCAAATTATAGTTTCAAAAGCATTTACAGTATTTAGTCTGATTCGAAATTAATGTGAGAAACTTAGGGATGAAATTAAGTTGTCATTGTTTCGTGGCAACTACTCTTGTCTGTCCCTGACAAGTTGTCAACAAACCAAGACGTGTTCTCATTTCTGACACTGACAGATTCTGCAATCTTTGACCCTTATTATAATGCTTTTCATGTGCTACTTGTCTCCCACTAGCTACCTTCATCACAAAAATTGTGTGTTCATATAATATCATGTTATATATTAGAGCACCAAGATGAAGAACAAGCAAGCCACTTAGCTCTTTCTCTTTCCTGTGGCTTCAACCTTCATCTATCAGTTCATGGCTTTGTCTTTCTTTTGCTGTTGCCGTTTCTCAGATTCCTCACAGTCCAAAGAGTTTATATGCCATGGTGATGTTTGCATGCTCAGAGATAGGAAGAAGTACCAGGCCAAGAAATCCAAGAGCAAGCAATAGCAGAAGTTAGAACTATATATGTCCTACCTATGCTGTTTCATTTTCTGCATGTTTCTGTAATGATTCTATGGTGAAATCTTGAAGGAGATTGGAGAAAAGAAAGAATTTTTTGTTTCACTTCTCTCCTTTCTTAGTTACCTAGAATTTTTCATGTCAGTGTAGGACACAGCTCACAAACTCTCAGAAACTCTCTCTGGATATATATTTCAGAAACTGGCTTATTATTTCTTGCAAAATAAAGTTTTGTTTTCAGAATGTTAACTTCTTCCTTGTTATGACTTTTATCCATAAATAGTTCCTTCTTCATTTTGTCTCACTGATTGCTGCTAATTTTTTTGCAACATTTGAGATAAAAGAAATTACAATAAATAATATAGTTCAGAAAAGAAAAGAAAAGAAATTTCACATTTATACAATTGTAAAGAACATCTATTAGTTGAAGAATACAAATGTTAGCCAAATTTTCTTCACACTCCATGAAATAGGATTCCAACCACTTGGTTAAGAGATAAATAAATGATATACAATGTAATAGAAAAGATAAATGTGTAAGAATTAAGGAAAGTATTCTATAAATAACATTATTCTATGAAAAATATGCAAATTGAGATAAGAAAAGGTGAAACTTAAGTATATTTTATTTATTACGAAATTGTTATAAAAATTATTTTCCATGTTTCCCATTTGTAAATCAAGTAGTAGATACAAGATCTATTTAACTATTTCATAAGGATTGTTCAGTTAGTAATATTCATTTTAGTAACATTTTTTTTCAAAATTATTATTATTGTTGAAATTTCATTTACTTAATAGTTTTCATCTAATTAATTCATCCTCATTTCAATTTGGATCACTGTGGCTCACAAGTTCAATCTAATCATGGTTGTAATCCTCAAACATCTTGTGTTGATTCCCCGTAAGGAAGAACCAATTTGGTATGTGAGATTGTAATGGCAGACTCACACAGTACTCACAGTGTCACTCACTTCTCACAGAACATTGTAGAGGATACAAAAAAAAAACCATAGAACTTCTCATTATTCCCTAAAGTACACTCATAGAGTCATAGCATTAGATTTAGGCAACCCTGTTATGAAATCCATTGAAACAGACATCCAAGCTCTAGAGGTTGAAGAAGCCTTGCAGGTAACTGATTTTCAAACTTGAACCTTTGACAAATGGCACATTCTCTAGTCCATTTCTTAACATCCCTTTGTAAATCCTTCCAAAAGAATTGATCTTTTATCCTCCTATAAGTTAACTTCGTTCCAGAATGTCTCCTGATAGCTGAGTCATGAAAAATGATTCAGAATTTTATCTCTTAAATCCTGCTGATTTTCGATAACTACTTTCCCTTTTCTTTTTAGAATTCTCCCACCAAAAGTGTAAGTCTGATAAAGGTTGTTGGGCCAGTCGAAGCTTATCCACCAACTTCTTCAATTTGCAATCAAATGTCCAAAAATCAATAGCTTCATTTGTTTTTAGGAAAATCAGATAATTTTTCTACTAAAACAACACAACTAGTGTCATTTAAGAACAAATGAATCGAATAGAACTATTCAATAAATAATGTTGAATATTATACTACAACAATAGAAAAAAAAAAATAACATAATATCACTAAATAGAGCGAAAAAATAAAAGAGATAAAGAGGAAAAACACACTCAAAACTTGTTAACAGAGTTCGGCCAGTTTAGCCTAATCTCCAAACACAGCTGTAACAGCCCGCTTTTATTAATGTGGGAGAAGATATTACATATTAGGATGTATTACAATGGAGGAGATGTTAATTTATAACCCTCAAACCTCCTCCCTAAACAATGAAGCACATCATCTTTGTTCTTCATGCTAAACATTCCCCACCATTGTACTACCTTGGTATTAATACAGATTGTTCTTCCTCACGCCTTTCAACATCACCAGTGCTCCTGAAGTTGCTTTAAGAATTCCATCTCGCATTGTCACAACTAGGCCTTTAGATTCTAAACCCCCCAATGAGATGAGATTCTTCTTCAACTTTGGCACGTACCGTACATCCCGCAAAATTCTGGTGGATCCATCATGATTCTGCAGCTTAATTAAACCTATCCCGGCTATCTTACATGGATTATCATTACCCATATAAACAACCCCGCCGTCAAGTTCTTGAAATTCAAAGAACCATTTCCGAATGGGACACATATGATAGGTACAACCTGAATCCAATATCCACTCATCTGGATGTGATGATGCTGAAGGCGAGACAATTAAAGAGATATCTGATTCCACATCACTTTTGCATTCTGCAACATTTGCATCTTGCAGTGTCTTCTCTTTCTTCAATTTTGGACAGTCTTTCTTCCAGTGTCCTTTCTCATGACAGAAAGCACACTCATCTTTGGCAACGGCTCGACCTTTAGACTTAGACCTTCCTCTTCTTCCCTTTGTCTGGCTTTGCTGACAACCTCTTACCACAAATGCTTCTTTTGATGTCATTGATTTGGTTTTCATCTTATCCTGATTTCTCAATTCATGACTATACAAAGCAGAACAAACAGCATCTACCGACACTTTCACTTTCTCCTCCCCGTGAAGTAGCGTAATCTCCAAATGTTCAAATTCATCAGGAAGAGATGATAACAACATCAAAGCCAAATCTTCATCCTCAAACGTCACATCTAAATTCAACAGGTTTGCTACTAATTGATTAAACATAGTGATGTGTTCATTCATAGTAGTACCTTGTTGGTAGTCAAATCGGAACAATCTTTTCTTCATCAGGAGCCTATTCTCACCACTCTTTTTCAAAAACCTTTTCTTCATCAGGAGTTTGTTCTGACTACTCTTTTTCATAAACTTGTCCTCCAACGTCTTCCACAATTTGTATGCAGAAGTCTCATTTTTTAAAGCATACTTCTGCTCTCTGGACAAGCAAGATCGAATTGTTCCACACGCCAATCGGTTGATGATGCTCCAGTCTTTATCCTTTACCTCTTCTGGTTTCTCTTCTTCAATAGCAATATCAAGACCCTGCTGAAAAAGAAAGTCCAAGACCTCTCCTTGCCACATGCCGAAATGGCCAGTGCCATCAAATATTTCGACCGTCAATTTCAAATTGGACACCGGAAACCTGGACCATGATGACGAGGAGCCCGACATCCTGGATGGAATATTTAAGACAACATCATTCACTTCTTGATCTTTGTTTTCCATTAAAGACTCAAAATATAGTATTCAATATTAAAAAAAAAATAGACAACCCAAGGACGAACATTCGACTCTTGATATCACTTGTTGGGAAAATCGAGGAATTTCTTCCCCACTAAAACAACATAACTAATGAAATGAAACAATTTAGAATAAATGAATCGGACAGAACACTAACAAACCTATCCGACAAATAATATTGAATACTATACTACAACAAAAAACAAAGCAGTATAATACCAATAAATAAAGTGAAAAAATAAAAGAGATAAAAGACGAAAAACACACCCGAAACTTGTTAACGAAATTACCAATTTAATCTAATCTCCGAACACAGCTGAAATAGACTGTTTTTATTATTGTGGGAGAAGATATTACAAATTAGAATGTATTACAATGAAGGAGGAGAAGTTAATTTATAACCCTCAAACCTCCTCCCCAAACAATGAACTCACCGATGTGGGATTTGTAATTAAGTAAACATCATTCAATAAAGCTGAAAATAAATGCTCTCAACAAATCCTCTCAATTCTTTCACTGTTTGTGGAATAGGCCATTGTTGAATGACTGAAATTTTATCTTGATTTGGTTTTACTCCTTCAACTAAAATGACATGTCCCAAATAAACATTTTTTATAGTTGACCATCAAACCATTTTTCTCCAAATATCTGTAATGTTGTAGTCAAACATTGCAAATGATCCTTCCAACACTTTGTATAAACTAGGATATCATCAAAGAAAACCAGTATAAACTTCCTTAAATAACACCAGAATATATCATTCATTAGTGACTTCATTAGTGACTGAAACGCAGTTGAGGCATTACATAACCCAAAAGGTAGTACAACCCACTCATAATGCCCACTGTGGGTGCGAAAAGTCCTTTTATGAATATATAGCATGGACCATGTAATTCATCCAACAAACCTTCTATCAGAGGAATAAAAAAATATGATGGTGAATGCAATTAGTTTCCTGAAATCAGTACAACATCTCCATGAAACATCCTTTTTTTCTCACTAACACCAAGGGAGAAGCATAAGAACTGGCTTTCCCTTAAAATTCGAGTTGACAATAATTGTTGGACCTGTCGCTCAATTTCTTCTTTTTGAGCCTGAGGATATCAATAAGCTTTTTAACAAACATAAGTCTCATTTATAAGAGGAATCTTTGATCATATTTTCGCTTAGGAGGTAACTGAGTAGGTTCCACAAATAACATCTGGAATTGCTGTAAAAGCACTGAAAGATCTTGATGTTGTGCTGGTGTTAAAGAATCATTATCAGTGGTATCTGCAGTAAGCAACATTGAACCCTGTAATACCAATAAAACAAAGCACCCAGTAGCAGCTTTAGCTTTCCCTTCAACTAGTCTCTGGTTTCTCTCCTTGTAATAAAACTTCACTCCCATGATGATGAAATCTCATAGTTGAAGTAGAACAGTTCCAATAAAATTTTCCGATAGTTTTGAACCATTGCATACCCAAAATAATATCAAATGTATTGCTTGGCAAAACTAAGAAATATGATGTAAATTTATGGTCATTAAATGTCCAAGAAATCTGCTCACACTTCCTAGTAATCAACAAATTTTTATCTGAAGCAACCGTGACTGGAAAATTCTTAATAAACTGTGTTCAGCACTAACAGCTTAACCTACTTGTCATCAATGAAATTATGCGTGCCCCCAATGTCCATAAGGAAAGGCACTGACTGTTCTTGATAATGCCATTAATCTGCAACGTATTACCCCCTGGAATCCCCTGCAAAGCATTAAATGAAATTCAAACATCTGCTTCCTGAATCAAAGCAATGCTACTATTAATAAGAGCTTGATCAGTTTCACAATCTGTGTCTTGACCTATTTCAGTCTCAATTTCTTTTTTAGCTGTGTATTTGTTGGGTTTATCATGCCACCACCCATAATATGTTATCCCACGCACGAGCTGCTGTCACTCTCGGCGTGAGGGTGTGTTGGAGATCCCACGTCTCCTAGAGACGAGAACAATTCATTGTATATAAGTAAGTGCAAACCTCAACATCAGGAACATCAGGAGCCGGTTTTATGGAATTGAGTTAGGGCTTAAAATTCATTTATTAATATGGTATCGCTATTTATAATAGCATTCAGCTTACCCCAAACTTTACATTACATGAGACGATTTTTATCCCATCTCTCACCACAAAATCTACATAACCCTTTAGCATTACTCTCACTAACTTCCTTGTGAGATATAAAAAATGAATTGCGACCTTTAGAATCTGCATTAACTGAAAAAGACATGGATGGGGAAGATTGATTTTGATTCAAATGGTAATAGTAGGCGTTCTGGAAGAATTAGATGAGGTTGACCCTGTTCTTGCATATCTGGTTTTAGTATCAAAATTGATCACTAATCACTCTACTGTCATGCAATTTCTTCTCTAAACCTTTTAAAATATCCAATTGAAGTCTAGCCAAATGCACCACTTTTTGCAGAGATTGAGGCTTATGAATGCGGACAGGTTTCTCCAATTCAGAAAAAAAAAACTTAAAGCCATAGATTCAGAAACAGCCACTTGAGCCAACAGAGAATCAAAAGCCTCCAAATACTCTCCCAATTCTCTTTCTTCTTCTCCTTTTCTGTCGCATTTCTCTTTCTCGGCACTCTTCTTTTTCTTACTGCCCTTTCTCCTCCCGTGTTCTCAATGCACTGTTTCTTTCCTATCAGAAGGGTCTCCCAAAACGGCGGCTGTGTTGTGAAAAGGGGTGGCAAGTGGGTGGTGGAGGGTCTCAAGTTCAAGAGAATGTGTGTAGAGGAACTTGAAGGGGTAGTCAAAAGTGAAGAGATTTGGAAGCAAGAGAAGAGAAGTGATTGTTGTTGTGGTGTATGATATGTATTAATAATAAAAATTATGATTAAAAATAATGCAAATTTTAAAAATATTAGACATGAATTTATGAGTAATGTCTTTTGATTTATTCATATTTCTCCTTCTATTTATAAATATAAATATGAATTTATATATTATATAACTATGAATTATTAGAAAGTAGACTTTAAACTTAACTCAACCCCATAAAACCAACTCATGAGATTAAGGTTTGCACCCAGTTATATACAATGAAAGACTTTAATCTTTAGTCCCTCACGTCGAGACTGTCAACTCGTGCGTGAGACTATATATTATGGATGGTCCGATAACGATCTGATAGCGGGTGACACGATACCCAATACAATCACTCACTGGATAGGCTCAACATGAAAAACCATGTTTTGCATTTGTTTTAAAGAAACAAAGGCATCAATTTTCCCAACATTTTGCATCAGCACCAAAATACGATGTAGAGTGGAAAAATTCATAAAACTATTCTAAAAATGAGTGCGTGATGTATATTTTTAGAAAGAAAATTGTTTTACCTTTAAATTGTTATTTTGGTTTTTCCGAAAGCTCATTTACATTGCCTAATATAATATTTATAAAAAAAAACAAAACTTAAAAGACAAGTTTATATTAATCCATCACTTTTTCTTTTTTTTTTTAAATAAAAGCTTTGCATCACTCTATAATAACAATCATTTGTCAACACATGAAAACAAATATTATTAAAAAAAAAAAAATACAAAAATATGGAGGACTAGATCAAAACTCATGTTAACAAAAATGATACATAGATAGACTATACTTATTCATAAAGAATTTTAAGAAAAAACTATATGGAAGCCTATTATACCAATGAAAAGATTTTTTATGAATAAATCATAAATTAACCAACGTATCAGCAATTAAGACAAGTATTTCAGCGATTATGAAGCATCTAAGAAACATTTGTCCTAACAGTAAACACAGCACAAACCAAACCATAATCACATTCCAATCAGATACTTTTTTTTTCTTTTAAAAATTATAAAATTAGAGAATTTATAACAATATACATTACAACCTGTCCAATATAAACATATGATTAATTAAAATTTTAGGGAAAAAATAGAGTTATAAATTAATACAAGTTGTCTCTTTATAATAATACATAAAAGGTAATACCAAGTAAGTTATAAAAAAAAAGTTATAAGACAAGGATGTAGAAGGTAAAATTTGATACAAAGTAAGGCAATTTGACTAAGTGACTGAAAATTAAAAATGGCCTAAATCATCTCAATAGTACATAAAAATCAAACAATTTTTAAAAAAATAATACAAGTTCTGAAACATTTATAACATAAGTAAATCTCACAAAAAGAACATAAGTTCAAATCTCACAAATATTTCAATCAATGGACTCTATATAAGAACTAATTAAAACAGAACTATTCACGTGAAAGAAGAACTCAAAAGCAGTTTAAAACAAACTCATTCAAACACAAAAAATGGTGAGCATCTAATGAAAACATATAATGAAAATTATTCTTTTAAAAAAGTAAAAAATACAAAGTAAAACAACATATCTATAATAAAAACAAAGAAAAGTTCTATTCTAAAAAAAATCTACATGAAAAGACATGTTAACTAGACAAAAACGAAGACCTTCTAGAATGTCACAGTCTAATCTACCAAAATTAGACAGCCTAGAACAACAAGACTCAAAACAAAGAGTTTTTTACAAGACAAAAATACTAAAAAAAAATATCCAAACAATTGTTTTTAACAAAAAGGCCTTTAAGACATGTATTGTCTATCTTACAAGAAACAAAACAAACTAGAGAGCCTACTATAGTAAAACAGTTTCAAAACAATATTAAAATGATAAAAGAAATTAAAAACAAAACAAATCAAACGAAAACAGTAAAAGCAAAATGAAGTCTAAAACAATACACTAGAATCAAAGCAGCAAACTAAACAGAATATTAAACACCAAAATTAAAAAGAACTAAAATAAAGTGAAAATCTCCCAATACTTGAATCAAACATTGTCCAAACATTGTCCTCTGTATAGCAGATAACTCCACTATCGGATCTTCACACACTATCACCAAATCGGCATGCCACATCCTGGAGAATTTGTTCCCAAAATTTATTCTTGAAATCAGTTTGATGAGTGTAATGTCGTTGCCAGGAGAAAGCTTTTCCATCCATGAATAGCAGTAACAATTTTTCTCTTTGAACCTCTGGAGTCGATTCTAATTCAAAGAATTTTCAGCCTTAGCCTTCCATTCATGAAAATTAGTGCCATCAAACAAGGAAATTGTATTATATGCAAGATCAAGAACAGACAAAGTCGCATCAGCTGCAACCTAAATAGGTTCATCATTACTCAACATAGCCTTGTCTCCATTAAATGTTGCAATAGAAGAAACAACATTCTCAAGCATCTCCTGCATGGACTCCAATGACTTTTTTTTGGCTTGTTGCACTGCACATCTTGGAATGTAGTCTCCAAAGATTTCAAACGAGTTTCCAGCTCCTTGTTAGTTACCATTTTTCCCACACGTTCCAACCAGGTTGATACCAATTGTAATGGCGTAACTGGTATGTACTCACACTCCCGAACTCACTTCCCTTACAGAGTATAAACCACACATGTTGCCCACACTCACAGTGCCACTCACTCAACTTCTGATAGACGATTGTAGAGGATACAAAAAAACTACTTCTCATTGTTCTCTAAAATCAGAACAAGAATTAACTACTTCTGTTTTCCTATGTCAGAATTAACTACACAACGGATTTTTTTGTGATTCTGTTTTGAAACAGTTACTACAGAGATTGTCCAAATTTGTTGTTGGTAGCTGCCATTGTACCTTGAAACCACCATGTAGATTGTTGCTGTTTGGTTTCATTTAACTAATAATTGCTTCGGCGTGTCATACTCAGCCTGAGTTAAGGGAGATGAGAAATTGACTAATTCCATTCTCGAATCAGTAAAGTGCAATTTCCCTTTCCACTCCTACATATTCATTTTGTGTACAGGTGATTAAGACAGGTATAGATAAGAATAATTGACTAGCGTTTCAAAGAGAACAAAACTTTATGGGTGCCATATGGAAAATTAAATCGGCTCAATTTGTTAAACTCTCAACGAATACCTTGACAAGGAGAACAAGTCTTTGCAAAGGGGCTAAGTAGAGTTGACATGCAAAGAAAAAGACACAAGCAATCGTTTTCCATTAGTAACATGTAAATCTCATGTACAAAATAATAGCATAATTAAGAAGTGATGCCCTACCACGAATTCAGATACATGAGTAGTCATCCAACAAACGGATTTAAATATCCAGGCAATCAAATTGTAAACAATATACATACAAGGTATCAGGAATATATTTTGCCTGCAACCGATACAATCACTGAACATGCAGACTTTTTTTCTACAGCTTCAACCCTAGGTTAACGGAGACGTGTTGCATGGAATTGGCAATCCTCATCTGGAAATGATGATAGTAAGTCGTTGAGTTATTTCTGTTAAATCCAGTCTCCTGCACTGTCAAAATTATTTTGAACCGGGGCTAACCTGTGCTAAATCCAATCCGGGTAGAGTTTGGCATTTTCACATCTATTATGCAAGCCTTTTAAGGATCAAATTCAACATCCGTGACAGAAGCTGCAATGAAAATTCCTTGACCAGTTCAATCCAATTGGAAACATCCATACCAAGACAGAAATGCCTTATCATAGTTGCAAAGCCAGGTCCGGTTGCTGTGAGTCAACAAGGACACCAGAAGATTGTTTTGCAGGTGACCCTGGAGGTTGGAAACCAATATTCAGGTCAGGTGGAAAGGTTTCCTGTTTCTGCCTTGACTGGCTACGAGGACTTAGTCCTCGCCAAGGGGACTGTATCTGAAATCTAGATTGGTCAGCAGATGCCAACAGAGGGAAAACCATAGGCCGGTTGGGAAACTGTGAAACAGTGCCAGTGTGACTAGATTGAGGAGCAAGTGCTTGAAATGGTTGGAAAGGCATTCCAGCAGAGGGAAACTCCCCTCGAATTCTTGAAATATGCTGATGGAACTCTCTTGTTGAGTTGTACAAAGAATCTGCAGATATCTGATTTTTGGGTGAACTAGAATTATCCGGACCTTGTCTGAACCCTCCAGCCCCAACAGACATCCATGCACGGGCAGCTGCTGCGGAAGCATTGCCTAAATCATCTCTCTGTCCAGATGGACTCGATAGTGTCACTGGTGGAGTATCAACAAGCAAATGATTGGAATTGTGTTGCTTTTGAGCCATTTCTGCAAACATTCCCATCAACTGAACAGGGTCACAAACACCTAGCTCCTTCCCATGGACAACAGGACCTGCCCTGCTTGATTGGTTTGATGTACTTTCGGGTGATGGACCAGTGACCTGTCTGTTTAAACTTGTATTTTTCACTTTTCCATTAGGCAACTCTCCACTAACATCTGGCTGCTTGAACACGTTCCCTGTCACCATCTCTGTGGGCTTGGACTCTGCTGCAGGAGTGTTACTAGTAAGCTTCGCACCCAGACCTTTATTATTCTGCTTACTTGAGGATAAAGAATTCAACCCGTCTTGTTTCAAACCCTTATCTTCAGGTTTGCCTATTTTCCTGGATTGTTTGTTCTGCTCCTGATTTAGGATGTTGGCAGGAGCACAGAGCCTTACTCCAGCAGAACCAAAGAAAGGTTTTCCTTCGGAATCAGGCATCAAAGGATATTTTCCTTCAAGCCTCTGTCCATGTACAGGATGTTCAATGCTGGGTTCCACATTCTTACAATTTTTGTCAGCCTTTGTTAATTCAATAGTAGAATGCAACTTCATGACCAAACTAGTTGCTTTTTGGACCTGATTATTAACCATTAATATTGGGGTTGGAAGCTGTTCGTACTCTCCAACCCAACCACGACCATATTTAAAGCCAGGTGGCAGTGCCTGCTCAATCCTGTGGGAAGCAATTTTCCAAGCAATGGGTCCTAGAGATGCACTAAAACGAGCCAAACTTCTAGCATAGGAATATTCTGCATGAAGTCCAACCTGTATCCGAAAATTACAAATTGTAACATTTTATGATTTAACTATGAGTAAAAGAAAACTAACTATTCAAGAAAAAAAATTCATTGCTCGTGATACATACAGCAACCAGCTGCTTCATTTCACTGTCAAAAGTCATAAAAATCGATTCTGAACGACCAATTGGTTGACTGGATATGTTATAAGATGCACGCCGACTTTCGTCAAGCACAACAGACTTCCTTCCCCACTTATTAGAGTGAAGGCCTTTCCCTGAAAGAATAAAGCAACACAATCAAAATCAGTAACTACATTTTTTACGCAAGAGTCCTCCTTTACATGTATGTTTAGGAATAATGAAGACAAATGTAACGGGATAAAGATAATAGCATGATCTCATTACTGAGATACCTGATAAAAAGTCTTCAGCTTTCTCTTGATTTGCATCAATCCAGAAAGCATTTGCCTCCAAAATACCATCAATATTGCCAGGCCTCTCACATCTACCCCCTTGCATCGGATGGGAAGTTGGCTGTATATCTGCATTAGTAGCAAGAGTTGCTCCTGAAGAGAAATCAGAACCACCAGGTTCCTGTGAGGCACGTACTAGAGGCTTCTTTGGTTGCTTCTTAACCAAATAATTAGATCCTGCTTTTTGTTCTGATTTCTGCTCCATCTGAGATCGTTCAAAGCCAATCCTTAATTTCTCAAACTTCTTCCGTCCAAGTTCTTGTATTGATCGTGCCTGTGACAAATATAGGAGTCACACAGTAAGCAAAATAAAACAATTACTGACGTAGAACTTGTTGAGAGGGGAACACAGCGAAGCATCAAACTGTATACCTGTTTGTGGTATATAGTCTCTGCTGCATTGTATTGCATTGCGTTTGAGCAAATTAACAATATATCACTCTGCATTCAACGATTCCATTCACAAGTCAGTGTAATTAGAGTAAAATCTTGACTTCCAATTTTTACTCGATTAAGAAGATAAAAAAATTAATGAACAGTTAAGAAAATACTAGACAGAAAAATATTTTGGACTTTTATGTAATAGAGGGATCTATTTGCAAAAAGGTTCATTCTAGCGTTTCTTGAATTGTTTAAAAAACATCTAGGCAGAGCCAGAGCCAAATTTTATTAGATGGGATCCAAGAACCAAAAAAATATAATTTAAAAAAAATAAATTTTCACATGCATAAAATATACAAAGTTTCATATTTTACACACACACATGTGCGTATGTAATACTTTTTACAAATAAGTAAATACATTACAATCACACACTCACACATAACACCTATCATTCTTACACTTCTCTCCTAGCTGTCAACAAATATGGCAATTTCCGTAAATCATTTTTAAATTTTGGGAGGCCATAAATGATTTTTATAGTATTTAAATGCACTGGAATAAATTTGGGAGGGGACCATGGCCCTTACCCGCCTCTGCATCTACAAATTGTCATTACAAAGAAAAGCCACACTAGGTTATCAGGGATAAACAATTTTAAGAAAACAATTTCTCCTTCCCAGAATAGGTTACAGAACTTCGTGAAGCAAGAACCATTACCTCAGAAATCTTCAACTACAGTTTCTAACTAAAAATAAGATTGATGTATGTATACCACAGATACTGCCTCAGTTTTCTTAGAAAATCAAGTTTCCCAACCCAACATCTAATGTACCACATCCTTCCAGGGATTAGCATTTGCCATCTGAGAAATACCCATGAAGAACAGGAAGCCAGAAACAGAAACCAAGTGCCAAATATCATTTACTTTTTATACTTCTGACAAAAGATAAATGAAGGCAATAGACAAAGAAATCAATAATTAGACAAAGATGATGTCATTGACAATTTTAAACTACCCTTTTGTCAAGATAAGGTCTAGGAAGGAACAGAAACTTGTGCTCATAAGATAGTTTAAGCATGATCAAAATCAAAATAAATGATGAGGATGATATGTTTTGAAGTTCCACATCCTTAAGAGTTAAACTATAATATTCACACCAAGTCAAAGTGGGGTTAGAGTTAGACTATCACAATTCATTGCCAATCAAACAGGTACGAAATAAAAAAGATTTCCCACCTTCTTTGTGGTTAGATCCTTTAATTAGCAGGTTGAAAGATATGTTTCTCATGGGTATAAAACACAATCAAATAAACAATAAATCTCATCCGATCCCATTCATATTATACTCCTACAATCATCACCCATAAAAACCCATCAAAAGCACACAAGCAACAACTGTTTAGCATCATGCCATTTTCAGAATGTATTAACAAATCCTGACAGACTTCAGTTAACAATACAATAAAATGGGATGATGCATCAACCAATAAGAAAATAAAATATGCAGCACATAGTTGCCTAATAAAATGATGCAATAACCATCCGTAAGTAACACTGTTACTACAGAAAGACCAGTTCAAAATTGACAATATTATGCTGATTGAGTCAAGAAACTAATCATTCCGAACGTTTTCTTTACATGCTAAGCACTAGCTACATCTGGCAGACTCTAGCTAACAACCCAAGTTTTTTTACTGATAATATCATTGACAAGAGTCATCATTGCTGAATTCATTAAAGAAAAGACAGAGCAGGTTATGTTATGCCTAAAATTGAGTCTCGGCTCTCAAGTCCAAGCATCTAAATCTACAGTACCAAACAATTAAAAACTCAATACAAAACAGCAAACACCTCCAATTATGAGCAGCTGAAACAAGTTTGCACACCTCAAATTGTTCTAAGGTAGTATAAGATTCAGCTGCCAACTTCTTCCTCACAGTGGCAAAGTCCATAGGATGGTCTATCACATCATGATAATCAGGAAGCTGCGAGTTAAAACAGAATTTGAACTTCCGAGTTAGGGGTGTTTTCGAAAAGCAAGATTACCAACTCAGAGGAGGAAAATTTGACAAACCTCTTCTGGATCAACAGGCTCCGCAAACACACCATAAGTGTCCTTCCTGCCATCGTCCAGATCCCCGCAATAGTCAGAAAACAAAAATAGTACCCAAAAACATGCACCCTCTAGAAATCACTCATCACGGTAAACCCCCAAACCCTGAGAAATGGGAAAAGAAAACACATACTTCTGAAGCTTGTCAAGGATCAATTCCAGAGTTCTCTTATCAGGCAACGGAATCCCAGATTGAAGAATCACCGGAGTTCCTAACAGTAAAATAAAATAAAAACAAAAAAAAGGGCAAATTGATGAAAACTCACAAAGGACGATGCAGAAACAAAACCACTGGTACCCTTTGAGCAGTCATCACTTTTTCCCTTTTCAATTATCCATATATATAAAAACTAAAAAACCACACCCACAACCACAGCAAGTACCCCAATTAAAATCACACGAACCTGAAACAGAAATAGAGTGGAGCCCTTTCGATTCTACTTTTCTGCCCTTTACCTGTCATCATTAGAAACACACACGCACACAATTAATAGCGTCCAAAGGCTAAATACTTCACTCATCACTTATATTTATAATAGAGAGTGCGACAGAGACATAAACAATACAGACAGAGACAGCTATATATATATCTATAGAGAGAGAGAGCCTATGGAGAGAGAAAGAGAGTGTATATATATACACACAGAGAGAGATCAGATTCTGTGTTTTAGTTTGACAGTTGACTTGTTAGTTAATCTCTCTCTAGATCCCAACACGGACAGAGAGAAATCTAGAGAGAGAAAATTGAGTGAAATTCCCAAAACCAATCGGTTATTACACCGAAGAGGAATTTCAGTGACACTAACACACAAATTCTGCTGAAACGTCAAGATTGTTAGCGTTGACAATGTATTCGGGGCCGCATTTATCCGCAATTTCCAGTAACATCAAAGATCGCAACAAAACCGCAACCGCAATTTCAAACTAATGCATTACCACACAGTCTTCGTCTTCTTCCTGCTCTTCCTCTTGCTCGTGTTCGTGCTCTTCCTCTTGCTCGTTTTCGTCTTCTTCGTATTCTTCCGCCGGTGCATCAGCGCAAGTACCGCTCCGCGTCGTGTCGTTTTCTTCTTCACGCTCTTCTTCGCCATCCTGGTTCAGCTTCGCCATGAGCTTGAGCTTCTTCTTCTCGCGCCTCCTCTCGTCCTCCTCGTCGTCGAGGTAGTCTCCGTCGTAGTCGATGATGTTGTACCTCACGCTCCGGCGCCGGTGGCTTCGCCGGAGATCGGACGGCGACTCGGCTGCCGGAGATTCACCGGAACGGCGCGCCAGATCCGCCTTTGACGGCCGCCCTTTCTTCCTCCTCGCGATCTGAACCATCGCGCGCGCCCTTCGCTCTCTTTCTCTCTAGAAACCCACTGCTCTCTCTCTCTAATCGGTTCGTTCTTTTTTTCGCTTCGTCTTTCTCTCTCTAGAAACGCGTTGTTCTTTTCTCTCTCTTCCCTTGCTTCGTTAGTTCTCCCTTTCCGTGGAGTTTTCGAGGGGCACAGGTTTGGACTCTTTTAGGAGGCTCGGTCCGATGCTGAGCTTCGAACTTGCGAAGCTGAGGCTCGGGTGAGTGGGGCAGTAGCTAATAATAAATGATGGCTCCTTCTTTCGTCCTAAGGGTCTGAACTCTGAAAACGGCGCCTAGTGCTGCCCGCTGCCCGGGTGGCCCTTTTGCTCGCTGCCCGAATTTTCCACATTTCGCTCTTTTTTTTGTCTTTCAAGTTTCCACCTGAGCTTCGTCGTCTCTCTTGTGTCGCGTAAACCCCACGCGTCTTTTTTTTACTTTCTTTAGGCTTTGTGGGATTCTTTAGAATAAAGTTTTGAAAGTATTTTTAAAATTTTAATTAATTTATAATAACGATTTTTAAAGTATTATGAAAAGAAAATATAAGTGTTTTAGAATAAAAAAAAATCTTGTGGAGGAGTGCTGGCTACAGCTTTGTGTTATCAGTATTCTATAACAATACATCTTTTAACACATTTTTGTATTAAAATTTATTAAAACTTATAAAATAGAAGAGACTCATTGAATAAGAAAGAAGTATAATATACTAAAATTTTGTAAATTTGTTTTCATTTCTATGCAAGATTATGATTGACAACTTAATATTTTATACCAAAGATTATGATTGATAAAAAAACTAATTGGTTAGTTGTCTAATAGTTTATAATTTACTAACTCATTGTTTATAAACTAGTTAATAAGTAATAAACTTGTAGTTTATAGTTATGGATTATAAAAATGGTTTAATTAAGTTTTAAGTTTATGATTATTAAAAAATAAATTATCTATTGAGTATTCAAAAATTTATATTTTTTATTTTTATTTTTGTTAACTAGGTGATGTGACTATTATTTTGTCTTGTGATCTTACTTTTCTATGTTATTTTATGTTAATATTAATTAACATAGTCTTGTAGTCGTTAATATAGTAAGTGACTTTTATTTGTTGTTGGATGAAGGTAAATGAAAATGGACAAAAAAAAAAATCCAAACAAAAATTTCAATGAGTTTTTGGAGACTATGAAACAAGTGTAGAATGAATAACAAAATAAGTGTGAAATTGGAATTTGAGTTTGCATGAAGTTAGGTTATCGGATAACGAGACATATTTATGGAACATTCAATAACATGTGTCTTTTTGATTCAAAACGATAAGGAACAACTTATTTAGATGAAATTGAAAAGGAATTGAAAACGAAAACGTGTTGAATGAAGGTAGAAGAAAATAAAAAAGAAAGCAAACAAAATCTTAAATAAAATGTTTGGGAAATTGCAAAACAAATAACTATGTGTAAACAAACTGGTTGTAAATTTTTTATTCTCCATAACCTTCAACAATAACAACAAAATAAGGAAACAATAATAACAAAATGATGGTAGAATCAAATCTAAGCAAGTTGGTTGTAAGTTTTTCAACAATGAGAGAATAAAGATTAAGGTCAAATGTTAAGAAAATTGTTTGTAAGTTTTAGATCCTCCATGACCTTCACACTCAACTCCAATATCACGTTTGTCCTCCAGTCTCCAAACACATATTTAGGTTTTCGTTTTAATTTTTTTTAATATTTCTTTATCCTCATCCAACAAAAAAAAAAGTTACACATTATGATTACCATAAAACTAAGTGATTTAATACTGACACAAAATAATATGTAAATAAAATGAAACAAGATAACAATCATACTACCCAGTTTAAAAAAAACTGTATAATCTCAAGTGAAAAATATAGAATTTTTAGTTATAGATAAGCTGAGATAAGCTAAATTTTTTTAATAGAAACTCAGTTAAAATTATCCAAAATATCAGAGACTTAAATGTAATTAAACTTTTAAAAATTAACTTATTAAATTATAAATAAATTTAATAAGACTATTTAATACAATAGTTAGAAAACATAAAAGGTTATAAAATAATATAGTTATACAAGTTTTATTATATAAATGAAATTTATATTTTTAAAACAAATATATTATTATGTAATTATAATTATATATTTTTTAAAATAATTAAATTTATAATATTTAAACTTATTTTTTTAAAATGTTGTATATGTTTTTTATTTTGAAAAATTATTTTAATTAAATTAGTTGATCCGATAAGTATTAATCAAATTTAATTTTTATAAATTTAAATTTATTTTATTTCTTAATTTAAACTATGTCTCATTGATTTTTTTTTATCGTGTATAATTTTCACATGACATTTTGTAATGGAATATTAGTTGGTTAATTTTTGTGTGTTTAATATACATAAAAAAACAATAAATATTAAAAATAGTACAATAATTGTTTGTCTTTGTAAAATTGAAAATAGGTCATGAAAAAATAATTTATAGATAATAAAGAAATGTACTAAAATGTTCATTCCCTGAATATATATATATATATATATATATATATATATATATATATTCACATTCGATAAAAAAAATCAATTAAGTAATTATAAGATAAATAAGAATCATCAATATATTTTACTTTTAAGAAATTCATCATCATGATTAAGTGAACCGGACCCACATGTTTTAATGTTAAAAAAAAATTAATGCAAAATAGATGAAGTACAAAATTAATATCAAACTGATAAAATCAATCAAATTGATAAATAATTTTTTTTTTTTACATGCAAACTTATTATTATTAATATATATTAATGTTATGGTTGAAAATTCTAATTTACATGACATGTTTTATTCAAATTTTTATTTGTTGGAGACGAAGAGATCTTGACGGAATTGGCACATATGAAATTGAGCACAATTTTGCAAAGAAATAGCCCGCTTGTTTCTCAATAAGAGATGTGAAACATGCTCAATATCATTTGATTGAATAATTGACTCAGTTCCTTGTTGTTTGAAGCCACATAGAGATTAGAGTATTTTGTATATAAATGAATGCAAACCTCATCTTATTAAGCTGGTTTTATGGAGTTAACTTATACTTCAAGTTCACTTAGTAATATTATTTATATTTTAAATGTTTAAAATTTATAATTATATTTTATTTTAATTTGTAACATCATAAAATTATGATATTATACTTTTAACATTTTGTATATTTTTAATTCTTAAGATAATTTAGTTAACATAGACTTAACTTTCATTAAAATGTTTATTTTTAATCAATATCTTAATTAGTTAAATGCTGCAATTTTAAATAACATTGCTTTTTTTTTTCTCCAAACAACGTAAATATGCATAATTTTATGAAGTACAACACCAATAAATTTTATGTTAGAATTTTTTTGAATTCTTCGAATATAAGTAACAATATTTAAGAAGAAGAGTATTTGCAATTAAGGAAAACTCACATGTTCATTATTTTGAGATGTTAGATTAAAAGTGATATTTTGATTTTCTGTTAATCTATTTTTTGGTGTGACTATTATCAACATATTTAATTAAAAATATTTTAATTTTCCAAACAACTATTTATTTATTTATTTTAGAGATATTTGAAAAATAGTTTTTAATAGAAATTTTGTAGGAGTTTGTATATTTATTAGAAAGTATTTTGAATGAATTTGTTAAGAAACTGAAATTATAAAAAATATTTTTTGACATCCATTTAATGTTTTAATTATTTATAATTTTTTGAATTTTATAAATTATTTTAACATTCTTGGATTTTGATTATTTAACCGGGAAAATTGGTTGGGGTGTTAGGTTATGGTGAAGCCAAAAAGGTGGAAGAAGAAAAGAAGAAGGAAAAATAATGGAGAAAGTGAGAAGAGTGGTGAATGAAATAGCCTATGCTCACACTCTCTCTCACCTCACTCCATTTCACCGCTCTCTGCTCCCTTTCCTTTCCATTGCCTCCACACTCTACAAACTCGCACTCTCACTGCGCCGCTCACTCTACCGACACCGCTTCTTTCAAGTCCAACGGTACATTTTTTTCGGTTACCGCTTTAGAATTTGGGTACATGCATGGAATTTCAGTTCGTAAAAACGCGTTTCTAGTTTTTATCCAAACGAATCCTTAACTTCACTAACTAACCATTTTTTTTCGGTTGTTGCTGTTTTGTGTGTGTAGTTTGCCAGTTCGTATGATCAGCGTTGGTAATTTGAGCTGGGGAGGCAATGGGAAGACGCCGATGGTGGAGTACCTCGCTCTCTGCTTTTCGCGTTGCGGAATTTCACCTCTCCTTCTTTCCAGGGTATTGTTCTTTTTTCTTTTTGCATTTCCCAAATTATTACCTCTTACGGTTTCTTCTTGGTTCAATTTTTTTAAAGACTAGTGATTTTTTCCCCACAATAAGCCGAAAAAGCATAAATGATGAATTTAATTAGATAAATTGTTAGTTTTCTCAGTGGTTATTTATTGATTGATTATTAAGCACTTATTGTATAAGAAAGAAAAATGAAATTAGTTTTTTCATAAGCTTTTACATAAATAGAAAACAAATGCAAAAACTAATGTGAAATAACTTTTATAATTTAGTCTGTACATAAGCTAATTCTAGCTTATGGGAAAACTGATTTTATTTTTTCTTCTTATCTTTTTCTACTAAAAGTATTTATGGAAAATATTTTTTATCATGCCCTTTGGCATGTTCATATAAACTTTCTCTTAAACACTCAAGCTTCTTATGTTTGTTAAAATTAACTATGTTAAGGTTTAAAGAAGCTAAATGAAATAGTTTATACGAATTAAATAATATTTAAATTAATTTTAATTTAAGAGAGAAACTTATTTAATTTCTTTTTTCTACAAGTGTTTGTTGAATAGTTTGTCTAAGTAGTGTTTTAAACCAGTCACTGGTCAGGTCATTGAACAAATTAGTTATAAGGATTCATGACTGCTAAATTTCATATGAAAGCAAAAGTCTTACGTATCCAAAAGGCTCCTGGATAAGCAAAGGTATGAGAGAAAATAATTGCATGTAGCCTTTTCAATCCATCGACCACTTTACACCATGTGTATCATATCATTGGTTTCCCACTCAGACCAGTTTAACTGGCTAGTCTGAACTGGCCTAGATAACTATGATTATGAGCGCATAAATGATTAACTTAGTCTGATAATTGGTTAATACGTAAATGTGACAATGGATGAGGTGTGTATTGTTTTGCGATGCCTTTAGGTAGGATTTACTTCCCTGTAAAATAATGACACTTGGTTATGACTTATGACCAGTTTTCTTGATTTTCATAAGTTTAAACTGAAGCAGTCAGTGTTTGTCAGGGTTATGGTGGCGGGGATGAAGTCAACATGCTTCAGAGGCATTTACTTGGGACACCAACTAAGTTTGGTGTTGGTGCTAATCGAGCTGCTGTTGCAAGTCATTTTATCAAAAAATATGGCTACATTGATATTTGTAAGAGTTCATGGCATGAGAAACAATACCGTGAACTGAAGGTTCAGGATTCTCTTGATTCAGAAAAAATTGGGGTTGTAGTTCTTGACGATGCTATGCAGGTAATGCAATTCTTCTCCCCACTTGATTATTTCCGTCACTTTGTTAATTTACTATTTCATGATTTTGTTCTTAATTATATCCTGAACATACCCTGTTCCCCACTTGTGATCTGCTGTGATAGTTATGTTAATTATCATTTCATTAGCTACTGTTTTGCTGTTAGTGACACAAATGCTTCAAATTAAGATTTTACTCTTTGCCTTGATATGGCATTTGCTCTAAACCGTATTATCTACATGTAAGGTAGCATTGGAGCTTGTGGCGAGATTTGGATATTGTAATGGTTAATGGATTAACTCTTTGGGGTAACCTTCAACTAATGCCGCGGGGACCATTAAGGGAACCTTTGACTGCACTTAGGCGAGCAGATGCAGTTGTAATCCATCATGCAGATCTGGTATGATAAAATTATATTTGTAGTTCTTTTTTCAAGAAAAAAATTGCATACCTTTTTGGCTAGCTTTTCTTTCATCAGTGTAGTTTTGCTGTTTGCATGATCATCTAAGTTTGGCCGAGTTTTAAAAGCTTGTCATATTACTGAAAATTGTACTTTGGTAGCTCAGGTTTCTGAGCATGCTCTCAAGGATATTGAATCAATGATCCTAAGGATTAAAAGGTCGGTTCCAATTTTCTTTACAAAAATGGATCCGACGTACTTATTTGAGGTGGGAACTATCAATGCCAAAATAACATTGACGGCTCTTCATGAAGCTACTGTATTATGTGTTTCTGCTATTGGTTCTGCAGAGCCTTTTGTGAAGCAGATTCAAAAGGTATTCCTCCATAGTAGTTTCTCCTTAATGAAATGTATTTTATATCTAGACACAAATATATTGACTGTTTCATTTTAACATCCTAAGACTTATCTACCATTTTATCTAAAGTCATATAATTGTGTGATTTCTAAACGTCCAAATCTATTAGAAGTAAAATAACTCAATACTAGTTAATGAAATGCTTAACTAAGTGGGTGAGATTCTTGTCACAGCTGTTTAATATATCATATAGTAAATACTAAAATATACTAGAAAATTATCGACTATGGAATTGAGAGACAATAAGGGTTAAATGGGTGTTCCAAGCATAATGACTGACCTGACACACACCAACCTCTTTGTTTGCCATGCTATCTAAATGTAATGTTGTATAGATTTTAAGGATTTTCACTTTCTTTTCTCCTTATTTCTGTCTGTATTTATTATTTGATCTCTAAACTGCAGACAACTTGATGCTGATGCAGATGGGAGCACTTTATGTTGATCGAATAGATTTCAGTGATCATCATAGATTCCATGCCAAGGTACACTTTTCTCCCGAATTTGGAAGAAATAATTTGTTGACTGACGGCATACCATGTTAATTGAAAACACATTTAAACCTGTTATGTGTTCTTTTTTGCTGATGTGCTGTTAAAATCGACAATGGTTTGAGAGATAACTGCATGAGGATCATATTGAGCCTTGTCTACTTCTATTTTATTAATTTATTTTGAATTTTCTTATGTGGTTTAGTTAGACATTGACTAAGATGCTATTTTATACTATTTCAATTAATCCAGGATATTGAAATAATCAGAGCCAAACTTAGAGAACTAGAGGGGAAGTTTGGTTCCAAACCAGTTGTTGTAATAACTGAAAAGGTAAGTAGACATACTTCCCATATACATTTTATTGCGTGTAGTGTATGTATTGAGTTACATATATTTGTTAGCATCTGGAATCACAGCTTTATTTTTTCTTGGCAGGATTATGATAGGGACCCTGAAATTCTTAAGCAATTGTATCCATTTAAAGTTTTTGTTCTCTGTTCTGCATTGAAGGTTCTACCCTATAGAGGAAGCACAGAGGATAGCTTTAAGAAATTTCTGAAGGACCACTTAAAATTCGAATGGCCTCCAGTACGTTAGTCTTATGTCTGTCATTGGTCCTGGTTATTTTTATATAGTTGATGGTATTTTTCCCCCTAATTAGGCAAGGGACCAATAAAGTTGATACATATTGTTTTTCAGAGACTAATAAAACTAGGAATAAAAGGTGAATGATTGAACAACTAAAGTATCTCTGGTTTATAATCTTGAGTAGAGTATATATTTTTTCAAGACCCGGTTGTACTTTTTTTGATCAGTATATGAAATTCTTAGTAATAGTATTATTTTAATCTCTGAAATGACCAAACGGCAGGTATCATTTGTAGAGTAATTATTATTTTAGTAATTAGATTGGTCTTTCCCATCTCATGATGTATAAAAGGATGATTCAAATCAATAAATTCTACATCATAATCTAATCACCTTTCTTGTTTGAAAGTGAACAACCTTTTCAAGTAATTTAACAATTCTGAACAGATATCCTAGATAATATCTTTCCCTGAGATCCTTTCAGAGTTCAAAAGTAGATTCCACCCATTGTTAACTTTGTGTATTTGATTAAATCTAATACTTGACTAGGACAATGCATGATCCAAAAGATGGATAATTTCTAGACTTGAAGAGAGTTTCATCTATAAACTAGATTTTATTCTTCAAAGCAAGAATCATGACATCAGGCCAATATTTTTCATTAGGATGAAGAAAACAGGTGTCCAAAGAATCCGTGGAAGGATTAGTGATTGAAACAAGAGAACAAAAAGGTTTTCAAGATTTTAATGTCTCACATTAATACCAAAACTTAGAACAGGGAAGCGTTGATACCATGATGCAAGAAAAGGTAGAGAAGCTAATTTATTGAACATATTCATTCAGACCAACTTGAATATGAAAAGTAAATTTATTTAAAGTTGTAACTGAACTAGTACTAACAAAATTACTATAATAATTAAATAATATTAAAATTTTGTAATATATGCCAAAAACTAAAATAAAATATAAATTTATAGGCTAATTTGATAGTTTCTTTGAATTCTGACCCGTTGACCAACTATGAACTAGACTGTTCCAGAGTCTAAACAAAGATACTGTATACCACCAATACACAATGTAACAATACATAAAAGAACCGATAGAGTTATTGTATTTTAGGTAGTACAATATATTGTAATAAATATATTATAATAAAAGACTTTTGAATATATTGTAATAAATGGTTTTTGATATACTTGTCATAGACTCAAAGAAAGCAGAGTGTATAGTGTTATTATTAAACTCCTAAATTTTGGATTGGGACAGAGAGGCAAGTAGTTATTTGTAGACATCACAACACAAGTTATGATAATAAGTTAAAGTTGTTTAAGATATAACAGTGACTTTTATCCAACTCATTGATAGCTATTGTTGCCACATGCTGGGACAACTTCTATCTTCTTTTACTATATTTAACTAAATATTTATCCTCAATTTCGATTAAATAAATGTTATTTAATAATAATTATTCTAAAAATTATTATTATAATTATTCTAAAAATTATTATTAAAGTTCAAAAATTATTCACGTTGTCTAGAAATCAAATATGTAAAAGGAGTATATTATCTACTTTGCAGATAGTTTGGTAGTAAGCGTATTTTGTAGCGTCAACCAGAGGAAAAACATACATATAATTGCTCTGTGTGCTCACACACTTTTTTTAAGATAAAATTTTATATTTACATTAATTTTAAGTTTATGTATTTTTTTTAAAAAAAAATATGTATTATTATTATTATTTAAATATTGGATGTTTAGTATATAATTTGAATGAAAAATAATATAAAGACTAATTTTCTTTGGGAGTTTAAGAGGAAAACAGGTGAGATTTTTCCAAGTTTTAGTTTTATTTTCTATAAAATTTTAGTACGTTTTTTATTCCTACATTTTCTAAAACTGAAGTGGTTTTAGTATCTCAACAAAGACTAAAATTTACTATTTAAAGGAAACTAAAACTTTGAAGGAGAAAAACTCACTTTACCCAATATAAGTTAAGACTTTATTCTTCTTCTTTTTATAATTATTAGAATTATAAATTAATTATTTCAATAGTTAAATAGCAAACTTAAAGTTTTATATTTAACCAAAATAATGAGCCACTTCATACTTCTTTCTAACAGTGTTCACGAAATCAAGTGACAAATAATACTAATCAACTTTTTATACTTAGTATAAGTATCTTTTCAGACAAACGATTTTGCTTGAATTAAATAAGAACAATATAAATTTTGATATGATTTGTTAACACTACAATTCAAATCAAATCATAGTTAATAGAATATTAAATGCCTTTTAATATGAAAAACGTCAAATTTTAACGCGAATTAAAGTTAATAGAATCATATTAAAATCTTCACTAATCTCATCAAATTAAACATGAGCTATTAACTTGTAATTAAAAAGAATAAAAAATAATCATTTTCTCAAAATAATATCACATGCTTTAATAATAATAATATACCGATCGGACCCCGAACGATCGAAGATCGGGTTAAGTAATATTCACAACATAATAAATACATAATAAAGAAGTAATTTCAATTGAATCTGGACGAGTCAAATACACGCTCTGACATATTTGGATAAATATCTCAAAGTAACGATAAACCGAAAGATACACTCTCATGATTTCAGGGAACCACTATACATGTTCTGATCCACTGACCCATGTTCCAATAGTGTCCAGCCCACACAGGTAAGGACTCATAAGTCAACTTATAAATAGAACTTCTGAGAAGGGGAAAAAATTCATTTTTCATATCCTACCAGAACACACCAAAAATACTAACACTGACTTGAGCGTCGGAGTGCAATCACAGATATCCTAACCAGCGGAGCACACATAGCGAGAAGAAAAACTTCAAGGAACTATGAGACTATCGACACGTCAGCAAATTGTGTATCCAGTAAACAGATATTACCTGGACCTCGTCATTCGCACTTATACAAATAATAAGAAGATAGAACACGTAAAATATTAAATAAAATTATACTCCTTTCATCCTAATTATGTGCTGTTTTAGTATTTTCAATTTTTAAATTACAATATATTATTAGTTTTAATCAGTATATAAAAATGTTAAATTAGGGATAATTTGAAGTAGAGGAGTATGAAATTATTGCAACATTTTTTTATATAAAATTTAAGTTCATTTAATATATAGTTGAAATGGCATTAATGATGCCGCGTGGAAATAAACAGAGTGACTCACTTGTCGGCAATTTTCGTTGTTTCATAACATTCAAAACCTTTCCTTTAATCGTGTGGCTCAAAACTTTTACAACTTTTTTTGAATTCAACAATAAAGGAACAAGATATTAAATGACATTTTTTTTTTTCAATTTTTCTTAGTTTTTAGTCATCACTTCACACTTCATTCAATGAACACATTCTCTTACTTTAGAGTCTTGCTGAAATATAACGTTAATCAAACTCTCGTGGTTAATGTTTTTTGTGTTCAGATTACCAATTGCATCGTCAACCTTCTTCATGATTTCTTGCCAAACGAACACTAAAAAAAAATTATTGAATAAAATTCAATTTAAAAAAAATAATAATAATTAGTTATAGTAAAATTAGATATTATTTTAAGAATTAAATAATTATTGGTTTCTAAACTAGTTTTTATTATTCATAAATAGTTTATAAATTTGTATCTAATTAGCTACTAAGATTTTTCTACCAAATTTTAAATCTAAATAATTTGTAGTTAAAACTTTGGTAGCTATTTAGATACCAGTTTATAAACTATTTAATTAACTAATAATTTTTTTAGTTTCTAAAATAACATCTAATTTAGTCACTATAACAATTAATTATTTTGTTTTCTAAAATTGTTTTCTATTCAATGATTTTCTTGTAAATAAATAAACCCTAAACATTCACTTAGTCAAATTTATTTTGTACTATTATTCCTTTAATTTATTTTTGTACTATTTTTCGATTTTATGTATTCCTTTAATGTGTTATGTGTTTCTCTTTCGTCATTTTTTACTTTTTTGAATATTAAATATTGATTATATATTAAAGATCAATTTTCTCTAATATTTTAATATGAAAAAAATGAAATTATTATATTTAATGTTTATTTTTTATTAAGATCTTTTCATATAAACACTTATCTTATCTCTATAAACTTCTAACTAATCGACCCGACCTATAAGATTACAAATAGTGTACGTAGGTCATTTATGGAGATTCAATAAATTCAACGTATAAGTTATAAATTATTTCATATAAGATATTATAACACCTTTAAAATCTCTGTCTTTTTCTTTTACATTTTTTTTTTTCAATATAAAACTTAAATTTATATATATATATATATATATATATATATATATTTAGAATTTGTTAACTTGAAGATAAAGTTAACTTGAGCAGGGGTTAGAGACTTCAACATGAGTCAAAGTAGAAAGATTATTTTCTTGAGAAAAAGAAAATTTAAATTTGTGATTGTGCCATCAATAATTTATTACAAATCAAAATACAATATGAACTAGATTGGATTTGCATTGAATATCTGGGAGTACACTTCGGTTCAATTTCTGTCAAAAAAATCTCCTTTTCACACTCATCAAGTTTTTGATTTTGCATCTTTAAATCTCTGACCAACCCTTCTCTGCTTCCACACACACCATTTCTTAGCAAAATCATTCCAATATGGACAACAACAGAATTGTGATGGCAAATTTCCTGCTCTTTCTGTCTTTCTTCATCTTCACCTCAGAACTCTTGGAAGCTCAAAAGGCTCCAGCAGTTTATGTGTTTGGGGACTCACTTGTTGATGTTGGCAACAATAATTATTTGAGTTTCTCCATTGAAAAGGCCATTCTTCCTCACTATGGCATTGATTTTCCAACCAAGAAACCAGCAGGGAGATTTACAAATGGCAAGAATGCTGCAGATTTAATTGGTATGTGATTCAACATTTACTTTCTGCATTGGCTCTTCAGAACTTGCAGACAGTATTTTTATACTGCAGGGTTACTTCCAAGATCAATAATCTTTAATTTTCATATTGAAATCTATCTATTCTCCTATTTATTTCTTATATTTAGATATCTAACATGGGCAAAGGGCAAAACTTAAAGACTTTTTTTTTTCTGCAATGATTTCTTTTGTAAGAAAACCATGGTTGATGGCAAAAGTCCTAAAAGGGTCATTAACATGGGAATCAAAAGTACATTTTTTTTTTGTATTGACTTCCCAAAGAAAGTTATAGTTTAAATATGGAATATAGGGAAGTCAAAGGTACTTTGTTTAAACAAAGTGGGAAGTGAAAGATTGACATATTTTCTTTTTGATTGGAGATAAGAGGTTAGGGGCAATGAAAACTTGTATTGTACATGAAAAGGAGGAAAAAGTTAATGTCATTGTTTTATTTGTTGTTCTTATTTAATTGTGGTTTGCTAATATTTGCATGAAATGAATTGTTGGGTGACAGCTGAAAAATTGGGTCTACCCACTTCACCACCTTATCTCTCCCTTCTATCTAAAGTCCACAATCCCAACAAAAACATATCTTTTTTGGGTGGTGTGAACTTTGCCTCTGGAGGTGCTGGAATATTTAATGCCTCAGATAAAGGTTTTGTAAGTACAATTCTGATTTTCTCATTCTTTCTCCACTGTTACTTTTATTCATCATATGTGTCTCATTCATAGGAGATTATAGGAATTATCACCTGATTATGATTTCAATCAATCTTAAAATGTAATTGAGTTTTTTAATTTATATAAAAAAATCAGATTCCATGTTATTGGGGACAAACAGTAGTAACCAATCATATAATAATTTCTTTCTGGAGACTGTTATTACTCAGTAAGATCTATATGAAATTCATTCAAGTAATAAATAACATACATTTTTTTGTTCCAAGTATAGAAAAATTACACTACCAATGAAAAGAACAAAAGTAAAACCAAAATGACCCTTAAGTACTAGAACCATCGCAAATGTGTCCAACACCTCAAAATAATAAGAAAATGACAAAAATAAAGATTTCTTCTATCAATGAGTTTTCTTATGAGACATTTCTTGCAGATGCAATCAATTCCTTTGCAAAAACAAGTGGACTACTACTCACAAGTGCATGAAAAACTTACACAACAAATAGGAGCATCTACTCTTGAGAAACACCTCTCAAAGTCTATCTTCATTGTGGTGATTGGTGGCAATGATGTCTTTGGTTACTTTGACTCAGAGGATCTTCAAAAGAAAAACACTCCTCAGCAGTATGCAGATTCCATGGCTTCCATATTAAAAGTGCAACTACAGGTAAACACCATGGTTGTAAACAGTAAGCAACAACTTGGTTTTTTAACTGAAATCAATTTCTCAATATGAAATCAAACATGTGAACATTTTTCTAAAACCATGCTAATGAATATTTCAATGAAACTTTAGATATCTAAAGATGCACTTACTTACACTTGTATGGGTCAAAACACAAAACTTGTATCATAACATATAATTTATTTTGGTTTGGCAACCTTTTTGCAGAGATTATACAACAATGGTGCAAAGAAATTTGGGATTGCTGGTCTTGGTGCAATTGGGTGCTGCCCTGCATACAGGCTTAAGAACAAAACAGAATGTTTTTCTGCAGCCAATGACTTGTCGGCAAAGTACAATGAAGCTCTTCAATCCATCTTAAAGCAATGGAAATTGGAGAAAAAAGACATGAGTTATTCCTATTTTGATACTTATGCTGCAAACCAAGACCTCGTTCACAATTCAACTTCTCATGGTATTAACATATTACCCTTTGTGCCTTTACATTATAATTGGTGTAGATATTGGATATTAGGACACCATACCTCAGACAAACTGTTGAACATAACCTTTTTAAAGTGATCCATAATAAGTTTATAATTATCATTACTTTATAAAAACATGTAATAAAAACTAGCATTGACTTTTATGTTTCTCATTTAAAGAAGAGTGGTTGTAAAATCATCAGGTTTAAAAGCTACAGAATCATAACTATAAGGCAATTAAACAGGAAGTGAGTAACAAAAATTTCATGTAAACTTGAACTATAAATGTGCTGAAAAATGTGTTTTGTAGAAGATATTTACCCAAGTTTATACCCCTTTTGCAGGATTTAGTAATGTAAAAGATGCTTGTTGTGGACTTGGTGAATTGAATGCCCAAATTCCATGCCTACCAATTTCAAGCATTTGTTCAAACAGACAAGACCATGTTTTCTGGGATGCATTCCACCCTACAGAGGCAGCTGCTCGCATCTTTGTGGATGAAATGTTCAATGGACCTTCAAAATTCATATCTCCTATTAATATAGAACAACTACTAGTCATCTGAATTGGCAAATTAGTTATTACACTTTGTAATCTGCCACTCTTTTTCGTGAGATTACTTGTTATAAAACAACAACAGAATAAAAAGGAAAAAAAAATTATACAAAATTGTCTAAAGGATCCATATCAATAACACTAACCTCCTGCTTCTTAATGTTGCGGTTTCAGTAGTACCAAATTTAGTCTTCTTAAATAAAGTCTCAAGTCTAAAGTTTGTGATTAAAAACTGATTAGAAAGGTTCTGTATTAAAAATTACCTCACCATTATCATTTAATGATGTGTAGGTGCAGATTTTCAGAAATAGAGTTAAAATAGAAAGGGTTGGACTCAGTCACTTGTTGATATATTACATTCAATTGTTTTGTTGAGTACAATGGAAGCTCATGTTCTGTTGTTTCAGTGGTTATTCTGAACTTTGGATCTCAAACATGCCAATGCAACATAAAACTAACGGTTAGTTTGATTGAATTGATCTTGTCATCCAAGAACATGGGTAGAAATTATTGTAAGGATCCCGAAGTAGTTGAATGAGAAAACACAATAGCTAAGAAATAAGGAGTAGTAAAATCTGTGAGTAAAAACAATTCTAAGCCAAAGAAAGATTTTTGTTCTTCAGCTTCTGAAAACTAAAACAGTTTCTAAAAATTGAAATCCAACACGCCCTGAGAATTCTCTGGAAACTCAATTTAAAATAGAAAATAAAATGGAAAGGTTTGCTGAAGTTCATTCAAACTTTAATCTCATCCTGACATACATTTTATTGCATTCTTACAAGCACTGTGTTACAAAAAGATTGAAACATAAGTAATACAAGCCATGTATTATAAATTAAAATGGGTTTTTGACATTATGAATGAAATTTTGTAAAGTGTCATGCATTGTGTCCACATAGTTGAATGTTTTGTTATCATACTTGTGTTGTAAGTAATATTTCTAGAAGTAAAAAGATAAATTCCTAAATGTTGTTTTGAAAAGAACTCAATTATTTTGTAAATAATATTTAATTAATCTTAAATTATTTTTGAAGAGAAGTCAATCAATTTTAAAATAATAAACTTATAATTATATAAAAAGTGCTTTTATAAATATATGATAAATAAATGAGTATATTATAACTTTTGATCTAATTTCCTAATCCAAATTTATTAAGAGTTGTTAAAAGACAAACTTTATAACATTCTTGATCCTTTCTCACAGTCCACTGGTAGTAAGTGTTCTAATATTTAGTATTTAAATTTTATAGGAGAATAAAACATTACTAAAGAATAGTAAAAAAATAAAGAAAACTTATTCTATGCAAAACACTGGAACTTAACTAATTAGATAATAGTTTCATGAAATTTATGGTAATGAAAATTCATACAGTTAAATTTATTTTCACAATAATACATTAAAATTAAAAAAAACCAACTTTGTCTATGATTACAGTGAAAATAAATATAAACAATAAACAATTTACATACATAAAATAACAGTGACGTAATTTTCAAAGGACTAGACTAAGTGTTAAATATACAAAAAACAAGGGCCGCGCAAAACGCAGGCCCACAGTCACAAATTATGATGTAGGTTCTACAAAAATGTAGACCTTAGAACAGGAACTATCCCAAGTGCAATGGAGGTTACTGTTCTAGGCCATGGACCTTCTTGATCATCCATTAACCCCATCCAGGTATGTAATTTTATAAGTCATCCAGTTTCAAACTTATAATTCATCATCCAAATATTTTGGCTAACATCTTCTGATGTGGGACTCTTTTACAAATACTCAAACACAAATGTTCCCTCCCATATTTTCATCAACAGCTGGATGTGCTAATCTTTGTTGCACAAATCTACTCCCTCACTTAATCTTTCAGCCAGAATTATTCTGTACCAAACATCCTTTTCATATTCAATTTACCATACACTGTATAATCAAACAAATAAAAGTGAACTTAGTCTTGACAAAACCAATCAATGAAACTGTTACTGACTATAACGCTACAATAAATAGACAAACTCAAAAAATATAACCTCTGTAACCAAAACAAAGAAACTCATAAGGATATCAAAAATACTTAATACAAATACACAATTAAAACACATGAAAAATTTATATATTGAATTGCTGATGAACTACACAAAAAGTTTAACAACTTATAGATAGAAAGGGCTGCGCGAACGCAAGCCCCTACAACCACAAATTATGATGTAGGTTCTGCCCCTTAGGGCAGACCTTAGAGTAGTGCCCCTCCTATGTGCAATGGAGGTCAATACCCTAGGCCTTAGACATTCATGATCATCTAATGACCCCACCCAGGTAAGTGATTATAAAAGATGCAGAAACTTAAGTTTTATAGTTCATTCTCTCTCGCGCATTATCTGAAGTTTTCAATGTGGGACTATTCTAATGATCATGCAAAGGTAAGTGATGTTGATATAAACTAAGAGATATTTATCTCCCAGAAATCCATGGTATGTGTCTTTCACCTTCAATCATTCAGTATGCATGTTTTTGTGTCTTCCTGGTTTACAATTTACACACCCATTGGTGTTGTTCTTTCAATTCTGCATGTCCTTTTTTTACTCTTGATGAAAACCAAGGATAGATGAACATTTGATGAGTCTTCAGTATTTAATCATTTAGACCAAACTACAATGAGAAAATCTTGTTCCACGAACATAAATTAGTTCTTAATTATCAATATTTTGATACTGTATGGATCATTGTGAATGATTCAATTTCCCTAACTTGTACTTGTTTGTAAGTCAGCACCAGTTATATAATCAACAGTACATGAATAAGAGATCACAAACTACACCAGATGGTAAGATCAAATGCTAAAAACTCAAGATCCAATATCAAGTTTTTGTTCATTGTCTTGTACCTTCAACTTTATATACTGTTAATTAAGAAAAAAAGAAGAATCTTAGCACAAATGTGTGTACTTTGATTCAATAATCCATGGTAATCACAGAAGAATACTGGTATTTCCTATTGCTTTCTCTTAGACAAATACAAGCCCTCACCCCTTTGTGTTAAAGAATATTTTTCAATTGTTATAAGACACTATGGGGCCTTTGTTAATTAAGAAGTAAAGATATTTAATAAAATTAATTCTACAAATCTTGCTTCATCTCTTGAAAGTCTTATATAGTCTCAAGTATTAATGGTCCACAAGAGTTATTGGTCACTAGAATCTAAGTTAAATATCAAATTCTTATTAGTATTAACTAGAAATAAACAAACTTAAAAAGAAGAAATAAACCTAAAAGGTTAATATATATATATATGTACTGGTGATAAAATATTTTTATACTCTTATTTAATTATAAATTTAAAAAAAATTAGTTGATCAATAATTGATAATTTTTTAGTTACATCATTATATTTTTTTCTTTAATTTGTATATGCAATTATGGTCTTTTTTTATTTTTTACCTCGACTTTAGTCAACACTTTTATTCAGTCGCCAATTTAATATATATATATATATATATGTATGTATATATATATATATATATATATGTATATGTGTGTATTTTTTCCAATTAAATTAAATTATAAAGCTAACATTTTTTTTACATTATTCTAGTCTTAAGATATCATGAAAAATTACTTAATTAATTAAGTTTTTTTTTAAATATTTTATTTTATTATTTCATTATAAACTTATATATATATATATACATATGAAAAGATTATTGATTTTTATAATAATTATTCAAAAGTTATATAAATATGAGTTTTTAGTCAGCAACAAACAAACTACTAAACTGAACAGAACCTGTATTTGGAGAACTACCTTCGAACTATGCTGACGGCGATTCGGAGAATGACCACAATGGCAGGGGAAACTGCGCGCATCACCAGATTCTCTCTTCATGCCCCAAAACATGTTAGTTACTTTTTCTCTCTGTTTATCCTTCCTTAAATTTATCTAATTTACTAAAATTACTCATGTTTAGGTTGCAATAGATAGGGTTAATATGTTTTGAGCATGCTCAAAGGATGAAAAAATTCATGTTTATTGCAAGGTTTGAATTTTTTAATGGTAAATAGAATTGATGAAAATGTGATTTCCTAGATACGTAATAATGATCATGGTTTCTTGTTTTGATTTTTCGTTGTTGTTGTTGTTGTTTCAGGTAGAGGTGGAATTTGGCAATGGTAGAATGTTCAAGCTTTCAGCTGAATTTCTCAGAGTAAATAGTCCCGCAGTTGATGGGAAGATTAGGTCAATTGGAGGTGAAAAGGTACTTACTTGTAGCAACTTTTGGGAGCTTCGCACCATTTAATTGTTGAATTAGGTTAGGATGTGTTTGAAAAAGTTTCTTTACAACATACTTGGGCTGATCTAATGAGAAGCACTTGTTGAAGTGGTTGAGGCAGCTTGTGAAAGTAGCTCATGATTTGTTTCTAAGCTGTTTTCAGATTATTTGAGTTAAATCTACAGTATAGCTTATGAAAACAGCTACAACAACCTATAGGAAAGCAGTTTAATCCTATTTTCTTTTTTATTATGAAACAACTTATGCATGAGTGCTTGTTTGATAAACTATGGATCAATTTCTTCATAAGCACAAGTAGAGAAAATGAAAATAAAAGGCTTTATAGATCAAACGTTTTCCCAAGTTAATGAACTTATGCATTTGAAATTTGGCTATCGATAGATGCAAGAACCTCTACTACAAAGTTGAAGTCTGTAAGTTAGTTCATTTTTCCTTCTTATTTTTCTTCTACTATAAGTGTGATGAAGAAGTTAATCCAAACAGGGTCTTATTGAATAGGCACAGTAACGATGTCCTTTCGATTTTGAGGGTTTGAATTGAATTCTATTCATTCCTTTCTAATTATTCTTCCTTTGATGAATGACTTGCTTGAACCAGGTGATATGTGGGAGGCGCCATGTAGGAATCATGTCTGCAGAACCAGTGGGAAACTATGGGGTGAGGTATTACTACAAGATTTGGCATTAGATCTAAATTTCGGAGTCCATATTTTATTGCCAATCTGAACTAGAATGTGATGCATGATTCTTGAATTGGTTGGTCCAGGCTCAATTTTGATGACTTGCATAAGACTGGTATTTATTCTTGGGACTATTTCTATCATCTAGGGAGCAACAAGTTTACCCTTATGAGAAATTACATTAAAACTTTGAAGAAGCATGGGCTTAGTAGGGATCCAAGAGAAAGGAAATGATGCAGACTTCAGTTTAATCACCCAAATATTGTTTGAGATTTGGTGACAGTTGTCAAATGTCAACATGGCGCTCTGATAGCTTCATTTGTTGAAAGTGAAACCTGTAATGTTGAAGGTTTTGAGTTGCATGAATGGTGAATCATGGATATCAATGCTATTGGAGAAGAGAGGGGAATAGAGGAAGGTTTTTCATCCTTTCCGATTCTTTTTTTGTGAGGAAAGGATGATCTTGTTGCATAGGCAGTTCTGAATTTTCTGGAGAGCTCTTCATTCCATTTTAGATCTTCTTGTATTTTAATTACTGTATCTTGCTTTTGCTTTTCTTTCTTCATTAGGCATAATTTGTAATCCTTAAAATTCTTTTCACTCAGCTGCGAAGTGCTCTGAAAAATATTATAGGCTTTAATGGAAAACCTTGTTTTCCTGCTTTTTGGTCATTATGCTAAAACCCTTATAATGCTCATCTTTCCGCTATGAAAACGTGTATTATAAACTTTACAAGGCTCAATGAACATGACTGGGGAGAGAAAAGTAATCAGTTTTTTATTTATTTTTTATTTAGTTATGTAAAAAGTAAAAGATTGTTATTTTTTCTATCGAGAAGCTAAGAGAACAAGGTGAATATTTCTTCAAAAGAAGTTATTTTAACAGTACTAAATATACTAGCTTTAAAAATAAAAATCTGCTATTGAATATTTGAATAATTTGATCCCTATGGTGATGATTAATTTACATTTATAAGACCAAATTGGTGCAACCAATCTTTAAAAATCTGGAAGTAACACCTTGTATACCATTCGAGCATTAAATTAGCTTCACTCGTGATTTAAATTTATTTTACAAAATTTGCATTATAATTTTTTTATTTATTAATTTCTAAATATTATTAAAGGGTTTTATAAAAGTGAAAATTAAATTTCGAATACTCTACAATTCATTTTTGCATAATCTCTCTCGTTTTAAGTGTTTTGAATATTTACAACATTGGAAGAAAATTATAGCTTTCCCATAATAAATTAGAAAGGATAACGAAAAAATCAATAAAAAAATGGATCACTAAATATTAATATACAATTTGGACACTAATTATTTACATGTTATACCTACAAATCTTTGGATGTTTCTTACTGTCTCCCATCAAATAAGTAAAATAATCAAAATATCCTATTTAATTCAGTCTTATTCTGGAAAGTTCTTTCTAGAATACATTCTAGAAAAAATATTCTGAAAAAGCACATTCTGAAAATCTTATTCCAGATCCTTTCTGAAATATACGTTTTAGAAATTCTGAAAAACAGTCTGGAATATATTTATAAATTCTGGAAATGGATGTCGGGAAAATTTCAGAAATGCTAGTTCAAAAGTCATTTAAAAAATGGGTAAAATTGTTTTTTCATATATTGATGGGGGTGTAGGAAGAATTTTGATGGGTGCAGAAATAAACACCCTAAACCATTCCAGGTCTAAATATAGGTTATTTTACACCTAACCAGAGAGTTAGAAATATTACTCTTTTTGGGTTGGAATAAGGAAGGATTTGTCTATGTTCCCTTCTTTTCTTGTGGTCCAGACAGTGTTGCTTGATAACAAAAGTGGGCCACATTAGGAATTCGCAATAATTCTCTACAAGCTGAATTAGATTTAAGCTACACATAAGGACAAAGAAATTGGAATATAGAATATGTTTCCAAATCCCCATCCAAATATGTAAATAAGATTTCTGCTAAAGAATTGTGTAGAGAACTCTAGATCTCACCTAGAACCGAAGTCACAATCATAAAAGATCAGATTTTTTTAAGCTCATCTGGTTCCAGAAATGTCCAATGCATCCTATAAATTTAAATGCAAACATCAGCTTCTCAATGTCCATTGCCTTACCATAACATTGACATCCCTCTAGCATCTTTGCCTAAGAGAAAAATGGCCTCAACTGTAGTACCAAATATGAGTTTCTATGGCCACACTTCATCTAGTATAATAAACAAATTTTCCAGTGTCAAATTGCCATCATTGTCAAGCACAGGGAATAGAACTTTCTGCAACAATGTAAAGGCTAAGGCAGGAGGTGAAGCAAGTTTGCAGAAGTCAAAGCAGCAGCAGCAGCATTTGCAATCAAAGATGAAGATGCCACAAGCTTCACCTAAAGGTAATTGAAGATTAATGGTTCATAATTTATTTTTATTCCTTCATTAGACATTGAACATAGTGATATTGACAAAATGACAAATGATTACTCTTCATGCAGTGCTGTTGAACCAATTTCCAGTAGCAAGGACTGTGCAGCAAATGATGGACACGATGGAGAGGATGGTGGAGGATCCCTTAGTTTATGCTAGCACTTCACCTTGGATAGTTGCAGGAGATGATGAATACAGTAAGGGAAAGATTCCTTGGGCAATAAAGGAAGGCAAGAAAGATTACAGAATAAGATTCAACATGCCAGGAATGAACAAGGATGACGTCAAGATATGGGTAGAAGAGAACATGCTGGTGGTGAAGGCCGAGAAGACACTCAGAGAGCACCATGAAGATCAAGCAAACAGTAATGAAGAAAGAAGTACAAAAGATGAAGAAGATTGGCCTGCCAATAGCTATGGCAGATATAACCACAGAATAGCCCTCCCAGAAAACATTGAGTTTGATAAAATTAAGGCAGAGGTCAAAGATGGAATTCTTCATGTAACAATTCCCAAAGCCAACATCTCTGCAAAAATAATTAACATAGATGTACAGTAACTCTAAGCTCAAAATAAAGTTTGTTCACCGCTACATTAGTTTTTGTCATTTAATATCTAATATGAAGGATAAAATGAAACCTTATTCCCTCGACACGACCATGCTGACATAATTTCAGCATGAATTTCTCAAAAAAAACATTAAAAGTTAATCACTGTGGATGATACAAAAAGGTTTACACAATAAATCCCGATCAAGTCAATAAATAAAATAAGAGAATACATTCCAAAGGTTCATGTTATTTCTCCTGTTAGTGATGTCAAGCATAATCAAATGCAAGTAGCCAAGCAAGGCAGATTGAGCCATGCAGCCCCATTTTGTGTTCACAGAGTTTACAAACATTTTGTGTTCACAGAGTTTACAAGAATCTGGCTTACAGATTAGAAAAACAGAGAGGTCATTCGAAGTTAGCAATCTCTTTCTGCCTTCAAACATACACTGGCAAATACCAGAATGGTGTAAACTGGATTTCTAGTGCAGTTCATACTTCATCCATTAGTTACACCTTTACTTTCTGAAAATGTAGGTCGGTGTCACGTGCACTTCAAACTGTATATCAGTGACTCCTTCACTTTCTGAAAATACTGATTGAGAACTTATTTGTAGAAAGAACAATCAATTAGGATGGCTTTTTCTTTCTGCTGGTTTGTGAGATGCGCTTCAGCACTTGAGTTTCCTTTTTCATTCCTCTGTAATACAAAAGACAAACATTAATTGGAGCCATTATTCAGTTTCCTAAATTAAGGTTGTGAGTGAGAACTTTTGAAGTAAATACCTCTGATATAAGTAAATGTAGAGATAGTATAGTAGCAGCAGTATCACAAGCAAAATAGACACAAAGATGTAGAACACATTTGTCTTCTTCTGCACATGTCAATAAATCAGTTAATGAAAATTTTCTCTTAATTTCATCCCTACAGCTTGACTGCAAGGGAATTGCATTCCACAGATATTTTTACATCACTCCACCACAAAGTTGCAAATATCATGTTGAACTTTCATTGTCTTCTTTTCACTGAGAGAACTATATCCAAAGTAAGATCCGTTGTAACAAGTAAATGGGATCTTTTATAATTTTCTTTCCAGTTAGCTATACAATTTCTCATATTACATTCTCCCCAATTTCTGAATCCTTAACCACAAATAAGGATTTCTGAAAATTGAGTATGGCTCATACAAGAAATTGTATAAATTTGGACAGGTATCATAGGCATTTACAAAAAAGCAAGAAGTGATATGAATGAAAAAAATAAAACCAATTATAGATTTCAGAATTACCCGGCGCCCTCTTGAGAAAGGTTGCTGCCTACTTCCAGTGCAGCTGTGAGCATCACAGAATTGGTGCAAGAACAATTCTGTCAAAGTGTCGACATGAGAAAGCAGTTTCACAAACCACCAAAAATGCACAATATTTTGCAAGAATGAAGAAAGTATTGTAATACCATGAAGTCGGCTTGTCACAGGACCCTCGTTAATTGGAAAACAACTGTCGGCTAAGCTCTATGAAGAAAAGGTACATTAGAAACACAAAAATTTGGTTACATTTTACTGTAAATGAATGGACACCAAAGCACACCTCACATAGATGTTTATTTCTTGAAGCAGCGGAAGGATTGCACTTTGACTTTTTTGAACCAGAACTCATTTCATGGTCACAGTGCAGTGCACCACATACATCAGCTAAGCACTGGCTTTCATTCTGGATTCAACACAACTATCTCATTTCAGTAATTAATGCTACTGCATCACAGATTGAGCAGAGAAAGCTACCAAAATTCTCATCTTTTGGGTTACTACTACAAAATTTTCAAAGCTAAACATAGTAACATCTTACTGAAAGTGCCGTGAAATATCATTTAATTTTGACGAGGGGCAACTGTACAAATCAATCCAACAAGTATTTATTTCCTAAATGATAGGACTGGATCAGATTTGTGAATAAAAATGTGAATCCTTATGATGAACCTAGTTTGCAATCCTTCCTAAATGTGGGTAGAGTACTGATAATTGAAACTATACAGAGAATAGTAAATTCCCTGGAAATTTGAGAGACCAAGACTCTCCCTATACATATCACCAACTAGACCAACTAATTCCTTCTCTCAACCCCTCTTCCTATTTATAGGCAAACATGCCTTATTACTACAATTATCCCAGTCCCAACTAAGTCACAAATATAACTGGCAAATTAATGACTAACTAACTACTAATGGGGGTACCTAACACTACATAATTTGTTGTGCTTCTTGGTCAAGAGGGGATAACTCTCAAAACATAGAGAGCTTAAAGAAACTCAGCTCAAATTATGAGCTTTAAAACATGAAAGATAAAGCAAAGATTTGAAGGTGTTGGCTCATTCAATAAACTATTTCAGTTCGTTTTACTACCAACCCACAAACTTGATTCATTATATTACTTTGTCCTGGACATAAATTGAGTCCATTCTTAAATGGGCTTGGCTTAAAACTCAGACAAGGCCGAAACAAGCATGTTGCACAGCTTGACCAGCAGTATCTTCTCACAGCAATGGTAAGAAGTACCGGGGTTCAGTTTGGCAATATTACAACTCCACATTCCTCATGAGATGACCATAATAATGTCACAAAATACAATATTCATTAACTAAATTGTGACTGATGGCATTTTGATTATTCAGTCCAACCCAATTTGTACCTTTTCAAAGATATTTTAAACATTTTTCCATTAATGGAAGAATTAAAAATAGTATTGAAGAAGAAGTATCTACCAAATTAAGCAAATTGGAATGTCTGTTATCAAAATGCTGATCGAGATGTTTCTCTTCATAGAAACTTTTCTTACAGTAACCGCATTGCCATTCATTTATATCTGTATGAAACTTGTGCTGCTCCTGATCTCTGTATATGTCATTGTCAGGGTGAAACCTACACCTTCTTGGAATATGATATTTTTCTTTCTCCACAAAGGGCATCAAATACTGCAGCAAAGATATATATCAGGAGAATATACACTAATATCAACGGGAGTTATCTGTTTGTATATATTCTAATACCTCTTGAATGATCTTCCAAGCTGTTCTACTTCTTTCTCTAGAGCAATGTATTTGATGATCACCACCCACCTGGTTCAAAATTCTGAACAGTTACATCATATATTAGCCACACCAATTCCTGAATCTTGGAACAAGAAGCAAGAAAGGCACAAAGATAGACCAAAAGAAATTAAAAGAAGGAAACAAATAAACAAAGCATACTAATTACTGACGTGAAACAAACGACAAAAGTTTATCATGGACGAGTCATACACCATTTTAGTTATTTATTTCCTTGCTTTTATCAATAACTGGATAACCACGAAGTGAAGCAGTTAACTCCGAGATGAAAGCTAAAAATGGTGTTCGTCTTGTTCAGAATGCTCAAAGTTTAAAACTCACTCACCTTCCAGCACTTGAATCTCCATAACCCTGTACAAAGAAACAATTGAATATTTATTTTATACTGTCATGAAAATTATAAAAAAAACATCTGCACAGTTTGGAAATTGGAACTAAAAATAAACAAAACAAAACCAGGACCTAACTTAGCTGCTGAAGATAATTGCAAAAAACGGCTCTCAATTCTAATTTAAAAAGTTCCTACTTCTACGGTGATTCATGCAAAAAATATGCCGATCAATATTAACATCCAAAAGAAAGGTTTAGAAAATAAGAACAAAAACACAGCATGAACTTCTAATTTTTTTTCTCAAGTACACAAATTCACAAATTAATCCATTAATTGCTCCAGACACTGGACCAATTCCTTACACATCACAACTCCATTCTATGGCAATCCAAATTCAAGCGATCCAAAATAGTCCACGGCAACAAAATGAAACTTTTAGCAATGAAAGTAAGAAACGCAGCATGCAATGCTCAATTCCCATTCCTCAAGTAGAAAAATCACACAATAACCTATTGATTTGTGCACAGAAAGAACCAATAATCCTCAAAAGCTTGGATCTCCATTCTGTGCGAAGAATAATCCAAATTCACACAAACCAAACAGCCAATGATTAAATTCAGCAAAATCCCTACCAGAAGAAAAATGGGTATTTCCAATTATTTGGTAAAACTGACGAAAACACATAAAAGGATCATTTTTTGTTTTTGATAACTACATGGTTAGTGTATGAAGCAGGTGAGATTGAAGATACCCTTGTGAACTGCAGAGAAAAACAGAGGCCGCAAAGAATGCAGAGAAGAAACAATCGATGATGCCAAACCCACATCTTCTTCATTCTTCTTTTCTTGCTTTGTTCAATGCAGATTCCGAACCGAAAGAAAGGTTGAGACTTGCACCGAAAATGTTTTGGTGCAATCTCCGTTAGGTACCAGAAACCCCCTGTGCAGCCACGACACTTTAGCCTATCAGGTTTTGCCGCGTGGCAAACCAGAGGATTTGGCACCCCGTTTCTTTGACTTCTGCGGTCTAACCTTGGTGGACCTGCAATGTTCTTTCTTTGCTGTTCTTAAGGTATCTTAGCAGGAGAAAACACCATTACTTAATCCTCCTAATAATAGTTATGGTTAATATATATTTGTGGCCACCTCCAAAAATAACTACATACATTAAAAAAAAAACTTAAATCACACATGTTTATAATATCCAACAAAAATTTACATAATTAAAATTTCAAACGTAATATATCTATATATAATTAATATATATATATATATATACACATTTAAAAACTAGACAATTTAGTAATTTTTATATCGGTCTAGACGGTTTTATTTATATAAATAGTTTATGAGATTTTGATGATAAAAAATACGGTAAGATATGAAATGTTTATTAATGAAATATTTTATACTAAAATAAGAAATTATTATTATTATTGTTGTGTTAGTGTTCAGCTTATTAGATGATTTTATTGTCTTAATGGTTTATAGAGTCAAGTTTGATGGAAGTTTGAGTTACTGATTTCAAATTATTGATTATTATGACTTCAATGATTATTAAGTTAAAACAAATTGTGTGTATTAATCTTATTAAATCATTTATAATCAAAGATTTACTTCAATGTTTAAAATATATAAGCATATTAAAGCTCAAGATGCAGAAAATCAATAAGATCATAAGTTTTCTTTTAGAGTGTCTATTGTAATAAAGATGAAGATATGTTTTTAAGAAGATGTTAAAATAAAACTAAGGATCAATGGTCATCTTTAGAAGTCCATTTAAAGAGAACGAAGAAGGTTAAGACATAATAAGACATAAGTCACAACATCTATTTAGAAAAATATTCATTATTTCTATATGCTAAGTAGAACATCTAGTATATCGGGTTGTGAGTAAAACTTTGTAATTCTTCACTGTGTGAAGTCTTACCTCGATTATCTCAATTTCAAATGTTTATATAAATTAGACATGACCATAATTAAAATCATATAACAAGTTATCTCAATTTCAAAAGTTTATATAAATTATATTCTTATTCCAAATCTCTTTCCACCTATGTAGATTTCAATTTCATCATCATAAAATCAATGTCAATGATATTGTTCATAATAATTTTTTTAATCAAAATCAATTAACTATACTAGTCCATCAATAGGTATCTAGTTTACTATTCAATCAAAAAAAAAACAACTTTTTTTAATCTTCCATGTACCATTTAAATTTAAAACAAACTTAACTAATTAAATTAGCTAGAATAACTTCAGCAGGAAAATATTTGTTTCCCAAGCAATAAGGAAAAAGAGAGTTATAATATAAATCAAATTATGAGTGAAGAAAGAAGACAAGGGGGCATGATGTAGAGAGAAAAGATGAAGAAAGAAAAAGAAAAGGAAGTAACCTATTGGTGTTACATTACCCCTAACAACAACAAAAATTTGTCCTTAAAAGTTCTCTTATCAAGGAGAAGATAAGGATTGATTTCACATATTTTTTTCCTTCCATTTTCTAAGTAGATTGTGAGATATTAGATCCCATATCACCTTAATCATGCTAATATTTCTACTACGCAATTATTTCACTACTAAAAGTACAATTTTTATTGGTTTTATTTCGAAAGATAAGTTGTTTTTTTACCTAAACTATTTTAGGTTCAAAAATATGTTCAATGTGAGGTATATACTTTTTCAAATATAATCCTTGAAATATGTTCTGCATGGGAGGAAGAGGTAGGCAAAATTCATAAGTTGTTGAACCTATTCTCTTTGAGAATATAATTAGGTTTATTACCAAGGAAAAGATAAGGATTGATTTCAGATATTTTTTTCTTCCATCTCCCAAGTAGATTGCGAGATATTAGATCCCATGTCACTTTAATAATGTTAATATTTCTACTACGCAACTATTTCACTACCAAATCTACAATTCTTACTGTATTTACTTCAAAAGATAATTTGTCTTTTACCCAAACTATTTTAGGTTAAAAAAATATGTTCAATGTAAGGTATGTATTTTCACAACTATAATACTTGAAATATGGTGTGCATGGGAAGAAGTAAGCAAAATTCATAAGTTTTGGACCTATTCTCTTAGGTTTATTGAGTTTAAGAGTCAACTTTCTTGACTAAATAGCCATTCATACAATAATGAAGGGGTAACTCAAATGAATACATGATCACTAGTAAAGAACTATAAATGCCATCTTTGTTGATTTGCATATGATTTTTACTCACTTAAAGAAGTTTTCAATATCTGTTGTATCAAACTATCATTTTTAGTAGATTGTCACAACAATTTAGGTGCCATTGAAAGACTTTCCCCATCTTGATGTTCTTTTGTGGCTTGAGTTCAAGGGGCTAGATGAATTAAACTAAGAACAACTTTCACAAATCTTTAGAATGAAAACTCATTAAATCTTTGATTTGCGGAATTTGATTTCCAGTAGGCAATGCACTCAATGAACAATACATAAATTCCAAGAAACCAAAAGATACATATGAAGAGAAAGATTAACACAACAAATTTTATACTGGTTCACTCTATATCAAGAACTACATTTAGTTGTTCCGCCACACTAGCTATGTTCACACTATAATATCATATTTTTATAAATACATACAAGAGTTTATTTAATACCTAGCAACACCCTGGTACAAGACAAACTTGAAACCAATGAATTAAGCACAACTAAAAAATAATTATGGAAGACACGTGCATCGAATTTTACTCAAACATCATCACCTGTCATACTACCTTTATTGTGTTATCTCTTAAAGACAACTACATAAAATAGGTACTAAGTCCTATCGCATGATAGGGTAAATCCATATGACCTGTTAAATCAATTATCTTTCAAAACAGATTCAATCATTCCACCACATGATAATTTTCATATGAATTTAACTAGAGGTTTAAATTAATAAAATCGCCCAACGATAGCTAAACTCACCCAATGACCAACCCTCTGGAACGAAATTCATTCAGCAAGTATAGCTTGCTCAATTATCAATGCTCTTGGGTTTTAAATCCCTGAATTTCACCCAACGATGGAACTCCTAGGTTCAAATTTGCCTGGTGAGTCTCATGCTCACCCAACGACTAAACCATTGAAACTAAATTCACCCAAAAATTATAGCTTGTCCAGGGACTAATTTTCTCAGATTTTCTAAATTATGAATTTCACCAAGCAAATATGTGACCTGCCCAACGAGTTTGCTTAATTCTACATAATTTTGTAGAACTTTGAACTAGTTCAGATGCCTCAAACTGGGTAAATCATATCCTTTCTTACTAGTTAGAATACTATAACCCCAACTTGAGTCACTTGATCCTATTTAAAGTCTTACAATTACTCAAGTGAACTTAAAACCAATTCACAAAGTTCAAAACGTAGAATAATTTCAATTCATTAAACCAAACATGAGAGTAACTACAATTTAATCAATACAATCTGAGTTTCATGGACGGATTCACGTCAACACCAACATTCACAACAAATGAAACAAATCATACTCAATTTACTTTAATCATAAACTTGATTCAAAGTATCTATACAAGCAAAATAATTGTGTCACGTAATAACATAATCAATGCATGAGAAATTTAGAACTTGTGATTACGTCACATTCACATCCAGATCTTGTAGTCTAAAGTACTATTGAAAAGTAAAACTAGTTTCTCTTATCAAATTAGATGGTTGAGTGTTCATAAAGAGCTCAAACTCCTAAGGATGCAGAGATAATTGAACGTGTGCCACAGAGTTTTGATCGATTATATGAATACATCACTAGGACCCTAAACTAACATAAACGAATCCTAGAGTTATAAACACCACATGCAAGACACATATACTAAGGTACACAAGAAAACTCAACTTACTCAAAGAAAAAAATTAACAACATAATTAAAAATATGATAAAGTAACTTTGCTAAAAATAACTTTTGATCGTCAATTTGATAAATAATGAAGTTAGAAATCTAGAATGAAGACAAAAAAGAATTTTTTTTCTAAAGAGATGATAATTATATTAAAAATCTTAAATCGGTTAGGACTTTTTTCTTGGAACCAGAAGTTCCATGTGGTTGGGGTAAGCTCATTTGGTCTTCATCTATTCCGCCTTCCAAAACTCTAGTACTCTGGAAAATTTTTCATGGGCGACTTCCTACAGATCTGCATATTCAGAATAAGGGTTTGCATATATGTTTTATGTGTACGCTTTGTGAAAAGCATGAAGAATCTATTCAACATCTATTTTTTGAATGTTCTAAT
>Ga0123342_1000480_pt1 | contig 63027 bp, 29 predicted proteins | sample Turbeawhitnodule_FD_89960 | JGI IMG/M metagenome (GOLD analysis project Ga0123342, IMG submission 89960) | Root nodule microbial communities of legume samples collected from Mexico - Turtle bean Mexico white nodule | ecosystem: Host-associated > Plants > Roots > Nodule | place: Mexico: Nepantla... | reverse complement strand
TGGAAAAGTATTTGAGAGGTCAAATAAGAAAAGGCCAGGAGTGGCTCCGGGGGATCGATCAGGAGGTAAGGCAAAGCAAGCCTTTGGTAAAGGAAACAAACAAAAGAAAAGAGATGGTAAGAACTCCAAATTTGGTTTTGGAGGCAAAAAGGGGTTGAAAAAGCAGAATACAGCTGACACCACCAATGATTATGGTAAATTCAATAAGAGTGCTGCTCCTGGAAACAAGAAGAGAAAGAGGTAAAATGCAATCTTTTTTTGTTTTATTGAGGAAGTGATGTCTCGGTAGAGCCAATGACCGATTCCTAGGAAACTTCATCTGCTTTTTTAATTTTACATTTTGGATGGATTTATGTTAACTTGATATCGACAACCAGCGATTCTTAAATGTTTACTTCAATCTTTGACGTTTTGCTAAATGATTTGTTTCTTTATGTTGTAGTTACTGAGTGAAGCAATTTAGAGTAGACATATCTTGTGTACTGTTTTGTTTATCTATTTATTTTATTTCATATACTCATTCCTTGGTGGATGTCAGAAACTAAGGATATTCTACCATATGGATTCCATACCTAATGACTTCATCCATTGAACAAGGTTAAAAGTGAGTTAGGATGTTGTTTCGGCTATTGCGAGTTTAATCGAGTATTTAACAGTTGTTATACAATAAGTGTTGCTATGGCTGTATATGGGAGAGAATCCCTCTTGATGTCTTGGAGTGATGTATGCTAGAGTTTTCAGGTCGTTTAATCCTTTGATCTTAATCTGGCCCTTGTGGGCAAATTTATATGAAAAAAATCAGTGCCAATGCGATAAGAAGAGGCGCATTGGTATTGGATAAGGATTTGAAGCATGCTTTTACTATTCCTTGTTTCTATTCGTAATTGATAAAGCAATTTTTTTTGGCATTTAGCATGGTCCCAACGCTGCCTCTGATGCGTAGGTACTCCCTCTGATGCTTGGCCTGATGAGAGAGTACGAAGGGTCAACAACTGAATTAAAAAATTTAACTTTTTTTTACAAATCTTTTATAATTACAGACTCTTTAAAGATTAGTTTTTATTTTTTTAATTACTTTATTGGATGAACCTTGTTAGTGAGTAAACTTTTAAGTTTTAGTCTATGGTATAAATTATTACTTTTGGTGAAAGAAATTCTCAGTATTTTAGTTTAATTTTGATTCCAATATTTAATTTTTTTTATGAATCTTCAATCAAAATCAAGTGATTTCTTCCTAATTTGTAATTGTTATGAATGTTTTTGGTGTTTTTCGTAATTCTAAAATAGAAACAGATAAGAAAAAACCATAGTTGCATTCCAAATTGATCCATATTTTATCACAAACAGAATTACAATTAGAATTTGCATATTTCTCTATTTTATCTCTAAAAATATATATATAAAATACAATTTTTCTTATTTTTAGTTATATTTTAAAATTAAAAAAGTAAGGGTGAATTGTTTAAATACGTACTATTTACTATTTTTTCTTTAAATATAATTATTAATTTTATTTTTTTAAATATAAAGACACATCTCTTTCCTGTTCCTATAAATAATGATAATTTGTTAGTACAGGAGTCTGAATAATTTTTTTTACGTATGTATTTAAAAAAATATTGAATTCATAAAAGCTAATTCACATGCAAGGAGGCAGTAAAATTCTAAGAATAAAAACCATAGTAAAATAAAATAAAAAAACCAAACCTCCGTATTACAATTACGATAAAAAAAGTTGCAGTTTATTAAATCAAATACACTTTCTGCATAAAAATTAAAAAAAAAGCTAGAAAAATACATGTTCACATTTTCATTATATTAAAATAATACAATTTTAAAAATAATACATAATTTTGTAAGAATGATGTTTAAAAACATTAAAAGGATTCAAAATTTAAAAAAATAAAAAAAGTACATATATATATATATATATATATTTGTAAGACTGATATTAAAAAAATGTATACAATAGTTGTTTTGAAGTGAAAAAATTATTTAATTAGTTTAAAGGAGAGAGTATTTTTTAATTACTTATTTCAGTAAATAAAAAAATATTTTTTATTCATTAAAACATAAAATTACCTAGTTAAAAAATAATATGAAAATAAATTATAAAAAGAGGTATTGGTTAGTATAATGGTAAAGATAAAAATAACTCAATATTTCAGAATTTAATTTAAATAACTCACTCCAACTAAAAATTGGAATTTGAAGAGAAATAAATAAATGAATCAATTATGATAATATTACTTATTTTAGAAACTCTCTAATAAGAGTGGTTAGCATTAACTTCTTATTAATAAAATTAAGATTTTATTATGAGTCTTACAAATATTTGTTTTTAAAATTGGAACCAAAATAATAGAAGTAACCTTTTTGTGTTTGGTTACGTGGAAGATGAGGCAATGAGACGTGAAGAAAGTTAACTAAAGTAACGTAGTTGAAGAGCAGAATAACTGACACGTCTAATGTGTTTAGATTATTTTACATTGGAGTGAATGTATGATTTTTTTTTTTAAGGTATAAAATTTAAATTTACAAATTTACTTTTTGTCTTTTTTGAATAATAAAATATGCATTTTTTTTTTAATTTTGAGTTAATTAAAATTTTGTAATTATTTTCAATATCATTGAATATATTTTTTTAAAATACGAATATCTTATCATTAAACATGAATTTTTTTCATAAAAATAATAAATTTGTGAGGGATTGAAATTTTATATTTTTAAGTTAATAAAAGATTAAGATTCTAAATTTATTTTTATCTTTAAAAACTAATTAATTAATTTATATATATTTTTTTTATATAAATAATTATATTCATTTTTATATTATAATTATATTTTATTTTTATTATTAACAATAAATAATAATATTAAATATTTGATATAAGTAGAATAAAATAAAATTATTTATTAATAATAATATCATTATTTAATAATTTTATTTTATTTATATTTATTATCATTATTTGAAAAAATTATTTTATTAATAATATCATTAAATATTTGTAATAGTTAAATTTATGTAATAATTATTATTTATATTTAGATAAATTTAATATTATTTTATTTGTATTATGTTAAATATATTATTATACAATAAAAAAAAGTAATCTTTTACTTTCATGTAAAATGTAAAATAAAAAATGAGGTAAATGAGAAAAATACCACTGCTTGCGTAATTTGAGGAGAAGAATGAAAAATACTATTCACACTCCTCCTTCTTTCACTTTTCCGTGAATCCAAATATAGAATATCACTGCACTTCCATCCACCTAAACTGTAAATCTCTTAAAATAAACAAACCCTTAAGAATAGTCCGTATATAAGTGAAGACAAAAGAAAATAACATATAATTAATTATTTTTAAAACATAATTGATTATACGTTATTTTTATGTAATTTAGTATATTATATAACATGTTTATAACTTATATATTAGTTATTAATATATATTTTTTATATTATAATAAAATGAATAAAATTAAAATTATTAAATCATAAAATTATAATTTATTATTTAATTTAAATTAATTTATACTGACAAAGATTAATATTTTTTAAATATATTACTTATAATTTTTTTAAATTTATTTTATCGGTCAAACCATTCATAAATTTTAACAAAATTCCTTAATGTATGTTGTAATAAGTCTCTTATAATACATACTCATTTGCATGAGTCATGTCAAAACTTGTAAATTTGTATATATTAACCACATTTTGTGAGTGAGAAGTTTAAGACTCTAATAAATAATATTGAAAAATACTTTATTCTTATTTTATCATCATCCTCATCCACATATATTTAGTACTTATTACTACACATGATTTAAATACATCACACATTTATGGAAAAAATGATATTTTAATAATTATATTATCATTCCACAATTTGTACTTAAGATTATTAAAAAGATAAATTTTTATGATAATTGTTTTTAATGGAGTGCTAAGATTAAGTCTGTATCATTATTTGTAATTTTTGATGAAATCATGATATATTGACACACTGGTAACACACATTTGATGTTGCAGACGTGATAGAGTGAGATTGCACTCGAATAAGCAGTGTCAGTGCGAGCTTCAAAATATGGTAAAAAAGAATATATTACATCAGTTCTTAATAACAACCGATGTAATATATATATTTTTTAATTCATAATGATCCATATTATACTTGTTAAACCTCTAACCGGTGTAATATATGACCCATATTAAAAAAAATTGATTTTTTTTCATAAAGAGTGGGTGGGTCATAAACGTCACATAGGTAACCACTTACAGATACACGGGTAACCAACGTGTGTCACATTGTCACATAAGTAACCACTTACAAACACACGAGTAACCAGTTTTGCGTGTGTCAGTATATGTGGAGGAACCTGTGGCTGGGTAACCAGTTCTAGTAGGGTTATTACATCGGTTAAGACATTTAACCAATGTAATATATGGTTCTTATTAAAAAAAATCATTTTTTTTCATGAAGAGTGGGTGACCATAAACATCACATAAGTAACCACTTATAGACACATGAGTAACCAATTTTGTGTGTGCTATGAGTCATATATTATAATATAGAATCAGTGTCACATTCTCACCAAATATCACATCTACGCCGTCAATTAATGCCACATAAACAATGTGAAGTCAGTGTTAGTAGCTATTAATAAAACTTATTTCTCCATGTCAATTTCTGATAATTTTCGGTATTGTATTCTTCTTTATCAAAAGTATATTCTTGATCAAGAGTGATAATACTGACAAAAGGTTATTTGACATTTTGAATGTCAGTACTAATTTAATAGTAAAAAATAATAAATATTTTAATTTCACATTAATCAATCTATCTATAAAAATAAATGGTATATTAGTCGTACATCACACTTAATTACCATATTAATATTAGTATGAAATCAAATAATATGACATCAAATATGACATTAATATGACATCAAATAAAAACGATAATAACGCATTCACAATTTTTTACACAATTACATTATAATTTTAATATTTTTTATATATTAATTTTAAATTTATATTTTTATTATATATATTTATTTTTAGACTCATCACATCAAAAATTATATTAATGTTGTAAAAGTATCATTTTCCAAAACAAAATTATGTGTAAAATTCATTCGCATCTCGAGCATATGCGGTACAATGATAATAATAGAAAGAAAAAAAAAATAATGGATATGACTTTTGTGTGTGAAACCGTTTTTACCATATTTATTACAAGTGATGGTGGATAAGAGAGAAGTGAATTTGTGTTGATATTTGTTTGTTTTTCCATTCCAAGTTTTGCTGGTAACAATGGCGAAGGTCACCCTTCATTCGGGATGGCTTGCAGCCAGGTCCACTGAGGTTCATTTCACAGGCACTCAACTCACCACCACGCACCCTCCCTCTGCTTCCGCCCAACCGTGGATGGAAGCCGTTGTCCCTGGAACGTAATCTCCCTCTCTCTCTCTCTCTCTCTCTGGATGCAATGCAATGCATGCACACTGTGCTTTCTTGGTGATACTGATTCTTAACTTGAAATGATGTTTAATGATTGGCAGTGTTCTGGCAACCTTAGTGAAAAACAAAGTGGTGCCTGATCCTTTTTATGGACTAGGAAATGAGGCAATCATAGATATTGCTGACTCTGGAAGAGAGTACTACACCTTCTGGTTCTTCACAACCTTTCAGTGTAAGCTGGTAAGGATTATTCTGCTCTCTCTTATAACGCAATTTTATATCTGAAATTTCGAAAGTGCTTTCATATTTATTTCAATTTTTATGGGCTGCTACTTGAGTGAGCTTAATTCAAATATGATGCTTTCTGGTTTGATTATTCATTTTTTTTTTGAGTTTGACGGACATTGCCTTTACAGTCAGGTAATCAGCACTGTGATCTGAATTTCCGAGGAATCAATTACTCTGCTGATGTTTATTTAAATGGGCACAAGATGGTACTCCCCAAAGGAATGTTTCGGAGACATTCTCTTGATGTCACTAATGTTATTCATTCTGATGGTACTAACCTGCTTGCGGTTCTTGTTCACCCTCCGGATCATCCTGGGAGAATTCCTCCTCAGGGAGGACAAGGTGGTGATCACGAGGTCAGAAACTAAATTTATAAATCATATTAGTTAATTTTGTCCTTTTCGATTATTTAATTTCCTGTTATATGACAGTGTGTCAATTGTAGATTCTAGTGGTCGATAACTTCTAAAGTTTATTGAATTTTAAGAAGTAAGACTAGGAAAGAAGAGTGAATGATGATGCATGCGGAATATACAATTCATCTTTTATTTTGTTCTTTTTGTGTAGATAGGAAAGGATGTGGCCACACAATATGTTCAAGGTTGGGATTGGATGGCTCCTATAAGGTGAAATTGTTACTACTTGAATGGGAAACCACCGGAGTTCTTTTCGGTTAGCTAGGTTACGGTAACAAACTAGCAATATCCTTGTCATTATAATCAATGAAATTGATATTTTTTATGTGATTGAAAAATCAGAATGTTCATTTTTTTAACAAAATGGAGACACTTTTACTTTGTCACTAAGCTGTATTCGCAGTTAAAGTTTGTATAGAAGAGAATTTAGACTGAAAAGGCAAAATAAGGCATCAATGTATAACATGTTTATCTAATATGACACTGGAATTTCCTTTGGATATGTTGTTTGTATTTTCCTTTTATGACTTTATGATGTCCTTCCATGCACTGAAAAGGAAAAGAAAGTGAAACAAAATATAGAGGAGTTTGGCATTGCTTGTCGACTGAAGATGCAATATAAAGCAAACTGTATATCAATAACTAATGCAAGTGTTAAATATGATTGCAGAGATAGGAATACCGGAATATGGGATGAGGTTTCCATTTCTATTACTGGGGTGAGTTGTATGTATTAATTGCTTTGGATCCTTTCATAAACGTATTTTTTTCCCCATGCACTTAAAATTTACCAACTATCAAATTTCTTTCATCTTCGTCATTTTTCTATTTTTTTTCTATGTACTGTCTTTTTCCTTTGCTCTTAACTCCAAAAGAAAAAGAGTTTTGGTTTTCATATATTCTTCAATTCATGATTAAATACCTCTGAACTCCTGTAGATCCAATCGAATAAATGATTAGATACATTTTTGGGAAGTCACTGAGATGTCTGGGAAACAAAAACTAGAATAACAATACAGAGTAATGAGCTAAAGACATCATAAGAATTGCTTTATTAGTTTTTGCATTTTATGCATTCTAAACATTTTGTTCATCAGAGCAAGCTTTATTTAGAGTCGATTTATAGTTGACTGTACTTCCAGCAGTTCTTTGGTAGGATGATTCCTGTGTCTGTTTGCTGCAGCCGGTAAAAATAATCGATCCCCACTTGGTGTCATCATTCTTTGACAACTATAAGAGAGTATATCTACATGCCACAACTGAGTTGGAAAACAGGAGCTCCTGGACTGCTGAGTGTTCTTTGAGTATCCATGTGACAACAGAACTCGAGGGGAGCATTCACTCACTAGAGCAGCTTCAAACTCAAAATCTTTCAATTCCTCCGACATCACGAGTGCAATATACATTTCCTGAGGTCAGTCTTAGACAGTTTAGTCCACTGTCCTAATGAGCCTGTCTCCATGGAGTTACACGTGAAGAACTTAATCATTAATTAACGATATACTTCTAGAAAAAAAAGAGTATATATTGTCTTGTTATTAGTATCCCTGGGCTGCTTTTGTGCAAACTTGTTTGTATGACTTATAAGGTCTATCTGAATGAATTTCTTTATGAACATTTCCTGGAGAAAAAAACAGAAATTTCTTTTTCCGTTCGAAGTTGAGGAAATTTGCAATCCTGGATTGATAATATTTTGTAGCGTCATTTTCTATTGACCCTGTTAAACTCCCGTAATATGGGGTTTAAGCTTTATCTCTTCTTTTAAAGGGCTAATGATTTACTTATGCAGCTCTTCTTCTACAAGCCCAATTTATGGTGGCCAAATGGAATGGGTAAGCAATCTTTGTACAATGTTATTATTAACATTGATGTTAAAGGATATGGTGAATCTGATTCATGGAGCAATCACTTTGGATTCCGCAAAATTGAAAGCAATATTGATGGTGCTACTGGTGGAAGGTATTATGGTGTTCCTTCAATGTTATAATATTTTACTTTTTCCTCAGTGGGATTAATTCACACTTTAAACTTCTTTTGCATATGTTTTGCTTCTTGTTTTTCATAGATTGTTCAAAGTTAACGGAGAACCAATTTTTATACGAGGGGGGAACTGGATATTGTCTGATGGGCTACTGCGACTTTCGGAAAAGCGATACAAAACAGATATCAAGTTTCATGCAGATATGAATTTCAACATGATTCGTTGCTGGGGTGGTGGCCTCACTGAAAGGCCAGAGTTTTATCATTACTGTGATTATTATGGTCTTCTGGTAAGATATATTAGACATTCATTCTTGTTTATATGTGCTTCTTAATATTCTTGTATACTTTTTATGCGCTTACTGCGTTACTGCTCCTTTGCTGTGTGCCTATGTAGATTATTAGTGTTTCTTTCCTTTTGAGTACGTGTGTATCGATATAGAAGTTTGCATTAGATTGAATGACTCCATCATCATAATTAAAGCAGGTTGGATTTATGATATCAGATTATTACAATATTGGGATATCCAGAGCCTCTGTTCAAATCTTATCATGCCCTTTTATTTTCAAATAAAATATGTTGTGAGTGTTGCTGCAACAAGACCAAATAATCATTCTAAAATTTACTGGTTTAAACATCTTCACCAGATAGGTTGAGTCGCGACAAGCTTTAGTAGGCCAGGGCCTGAATTGACTTTCATTAAAAACATAAAGCCCGAGTTTGGCACATTTACTTGTCATATATATCTTTTAATGGTCTGACCTGACTTGCACGAAGACCTACCCTAGTCTACAAACCTATTTAAAAGTTTGTTCTATTATAAAACTTTTAAAGTACTCAAAACTTGTTGTTCTAAATAGGTCAATTAATAGTTACAGTTTTCTTATATGATCATCTAATATATGCATTGTGTGTGGGTGTATATATGTGTTATATATATAACACTGTATATGCAATATAACAAAATAAATTACTAATTTAAAAACATTTTGTAATAAGATCCTTGAACACGGTATAGCATTATCATTCAATAATATTATAAATTTGATTTTTTTGTAGATCAATATGTTTAATAATTAATAAAGACAGATTAACGCGAGTTTAATATATTTATATTTACCTACATAGTGTTAGGCCTTAAAGTCTTATTTTTTTTAACCAAATAGGCTTTAAGACTAGGCTTGGTATACTTCTTAAAAAAGTCTGGCCTGATGTATGCAGAGTTACAGTCTCTATCACTATGTTACGTTCTATAAAACTTGGCTTACATAAGTGCAGTTTTAGTTTTGATAATTGATCATATTGCTGGTAAATGTTGTAGGTATGGCAAGAATTCTGGATTACCGGGGATGTGGATGGACGTGGTATCCCTGTATCAAATCTAAATGGTCCCCTGGACCATGACCTTTTCTTGTTTTGTGCAAGAGACACGGTCAAGCTTCTTAGAAATCATCCTAGTCTTGCCCTCTGGGTGGGTGGAAATGAACAAACTCCACCACATGATATAAATATGGCGCTGAAAAATGATCTGAAACTTCATCCTTATTTCAGACATGCAGAAGAAAAGGAAAAACCTGTAGGTGGCTTGTCCGAAGGGTTGGGGGATCCTAGCCAATATCTTGATGGCACGCGAATTTACATACAAGGATCATTATGGGATGGGTTTGCAGATGGGGAAGGGAACTTCACTGATGGACCTTATGAAATTCAAAATCCTGAAGATTTCTTTAAGGATGACTTTTACAAGTATGGATTCAACCCTGAGGTTGGTTCTGTAGGAATGCCAGTTGCTGCTACCATAAGAGCAACAATGCCTTCAGAAGGATGGAAAATACCACTGTTTAAGAAACTTTCCAGTGGTTATGTAGAAGAAGTTCCAAATCCCTTCTGGAAATATCATAAATACATTCCATATTCAAACCCAACCAAGAAGGTTAATGATCAAATTCAGCTTTATGGTGATGTGAAAGATCTTGATGATTTTTGCTTGAAGGTATGAAAACTTTATCCAGCTGGATCATTCATTATACATTTTCAATCCTCTTATCTTTGTTGTTCTGTTGTTAACTCTATTTTTTATACTATAATCTTCCCAGGCTCAACTAGTTAACTACATACAATATAGAGCTCTTCTGGAGGGATGGACTTCTCACATGTGGAAAAAATATACAGGAGTCTTAATTTGGAAGACACAAAATCCTTGGACTGGTTTGAGAGGTCAATTTTATGATCATCTTCTTGACCAAACTGCAGGTTTTTATGGTTGTCGATGCGCTGCAGAGCCAATTCATGTACAGCTTAATCTGGCTACATATTTTGTAGAGGTAAGCATCGACATTGAACTTCTATTTTTTTGAATTTGGAATAAAAATAGAAATATCATTTAACAATGCAAAATTCTTTTCTCGCAATATAAATTGAAAATAAAATTGACACTAAAAAAAATACTCCCACTTCATAACTTATTATATTATTATTTTAATCATATTTTAATATATATTATTATATTATTAAAATAAGTTGGAAAGTGAAAGTGTTTTGTTTTATATGGTGTCAAAGAATCATTTTTCAATTTATATTGGCAGTCCAAATTAGCAAGTTAAAGGGATTATAAGAGTACTGAACAGGTAAAACTTGGAATAATCAAAATTTCCTTTGCAAGTTATTTGATGATCCAATGACGAATACTTTCTTAAAGGTTTTATAGCATTTTATTTTTCTTCTTTAAACAGTTAGTGAATACTACATCAGAAGAATTGTCTAATGTAGCTATGGAAGTTTCGGTGTGGGACCTTGAAGGCACATGTCCACACTACAAAGTTCATGAAAATCTCACTGCACTGCCAAAAAATGTAACACCTATTGTTGTGATGAAGTATCCTAAGTCAAAAAATCCTAAGCCAGTCTACTTTCTTCTTCTCAAACTCTACAACATGTCAGATAATAAAATTTTATCTAGAAACTTTTATTGGTTGCATCTTCCTGGTGGAGATTATAAACTACTAGAGCCGTATAGGGAGAAGAAAATACCACTCAAGATAACATCCGAGGTTTTCATTCAAGGATCTACCTACAAACTTCAAATGCGTGTGCAAAACACATCTAAGAAACCAGACTCAAACAGTTTGACATTGGAGCACGGTTCAACAGGTAGACAAAAACTGGAAACCGTAAACAGTGTGCGAGGAAAAGAGCAAGTTGGTTGGCTTACGAGGATACACGAATGCTTTGCCAGGAAAAGTGAGGGTTTGAAGGTTTCTGAAATTAATGGGCAAGATATAGGTGTTGCATTCTTTCTTCATTTTTCTGTTCATGCTTCGAATAAAGACCACAAGGAGGGGGAAGACACACGAATTCTCCCTGTTCATTACTCAGATAACTATTTTTCACTTGTGCCAGGAGAGACCATGACTATTAAAATTTCTTTTGAGGTCCCTCCAGGTGTCACTCCTCGAGTTTCTCTGCACGGCTGGAATTTTGAAGACAAGCCATCCTTGAAGGTCTTCAGTGATGTCACAGGCAACCTTGTGAATTGATCAATCCGAGTACTTCAAATGCATGAGAGCTTCATAAGTTTATTACTTTTCTTCCTTTAACCTGCGAAAGTTAGCATTCTGATACAACATTCGGGAATTCATATTTCCAAACTTATGTTGCTAAGACCAATATTTCTAGTACTTTGTTTTTCAAATTGTGCAATAAAAAAGCAAAGGGGAGAATAATCTTTTGAAAGGTAAGGCCCCTGGGAATGGAGTGAAGGTTAGGCTCCGATCATTTTATGGCTTGTAATTTGATAACATTCAATTTTTGCAAATGTCTTATGCTTCTAGCCAATCGTGTTAAAGAACTGGGAAAAAAGCATTTCTTATATACAGAGTAGGGATAAACACTTCACCTACAAAAGTGTCTCGCGCAAATTAGAATACATCACAACATGTAAACTTGCATCATAGTATACGATAATGAAAGTTGTAAGGTTTCTAAAATTAAGTTTAAAGGATCAAACATGTAATTGACATGAATGGGTGTGGGATGCGCTATGAAGAGAACTAGTATGAAAGATCAATCATCATATAGACTTCATCATCCTGCTAATTGAAGAGAATATGCCCGCCGCTTTGTCTAGCAAACCTTGCCCTTGGTCTGATTTCTGTTCTTCATCGTCAAATAGAATCTGCAACATGAAGGAAAAGTTACCTGAGAGATTAATCTATTGTAATATTGATTATAACTAGGAGTTATTCCCCAAACAAATCTGCTCTCTTTCCTTTCTCTAATGCTATTTTCATTATATTCAATTTCTTCTTTTCTAAGAAAATGGTTAGATAAGGCAAGGTAGTTTAGAATTGAAGCTAGTAACCTCAATGTCTTCAGCATCGGGACGGCTCTCGTATTCCTTGGCAAGCAAATATCTATTTGGCCTGTCCTTGTCATCACTGAACACTTTCCACTGTCTGAGTACATCAACAGAACAGGAAGAAAACAAAAAATCATAAATAATTTCAGCTTTGCAATTAACAGTGTATGATTTCATCAATTTTATCTCCATGGAAACAGAATATAAAAATAAGACCAGATTGCATGTTTAAAAATCAAGTGAACCAGATAATCCACTTACGAACTCAAAAGTTATTTTTTTATAAGTCGAGATAGGATGTCAATAAGATCCATATTTATATAACAATAACCTTATGAGATGGAATGGAAGACTTACCCTGGATAACACCTGAAGATTGCTCCAAATGGCATAGGTCGCATGAAATAGACAGTTGTAAAAGTGCTGTACAATAAAAAAATCAGAATTTTGTAGTCTAGTGGGATCAGAAAAACCAATTTTACAAAATAAACTGCATTAAGAATGAAAAGAACACAAAAATGAAAAGCACTCAAGGAACTTAACACATATAATAGCAGAAAAAACCAAGCACACAAAAATCCAACCCCAGTTGATGTAAATACCACTTACAGTCACTTGAAACTTAAGTAGTAAACCATGTAATGGCTCAGAAATTGTACCTTAGAAAGAAGCGCCTTAATTTCCGGACATTAAACCCAACTCCGACATCCTCACTAATCAGGCGTGGATTCCACATGATGAGGGGTTTAGGCTGCCATTGTATGTATAGTTTGAGAGAAAATTGTAAATAATACAAACATACATGGCATTGGCAATTTCTAAACTAAATGAAAGGTTGCTGAAATGGCAGAGAGGTGGCTATCTATCTCGCAGTTTATGACAGCTCTCTGGAACGAAAAATATGAGAAGTACCAACCCCTTGTCATATAAGCAGCTTTCACAAATTGTTTTACCTCATGATGAGGAATGTTTAGCACATTTTTCAGTAGACGGATGTTTAAATTTCAAGAGATCGCGAAAGTCAAGGGATTTACTGGATCATTTGAAAGATTGGATGCAATTTTCTCCACATATTCTAACATCTGATAGTCTGGAACAATCATAACCACAATCTCATCATCACCTTCCACAGGCTTCCGGTCACTCAAGCTGGATAAATAGCAAAAGAACTGAAATGTTATGGACAGCAACAGCATAGCCAACAAGTACTTTAGTAGCTAAGTGCAGTGCAAACGTCAGAATCAAATATATGATAGTACACCCCACGACTACTTTTCCGGCAGAACAAAACATACAGTGTTAATCTGAGCGCTGGAAGTTACCTTGCAAATCTAAATATAGCATCTTTCCACCGATACTGCAGAAGGGCTGCTGCACCAGCATCTGGAAATATGGCTTTAACTCTCTAACAATCAAATTCATGAAACTTAGCAACCTAGTTTACAACTTCCAAAATAAAACTACACATATCATAAAACATTAGCGAATTCAAAAGCACAATAGTTAATGAAGATAATACTCAGGAAGCATCTAGTTTGTGGATACTTATATCACAAGGAGAAAAGTTGGTGATCATAGCACAACCATCCCTTTTGTGTACTAGGTTACAACGGAGACCAATGCATTGGAGTGGAAATAGGACGCTATAGATGGCATAAATATTTTTGTGCATCCAATATTACAGAAACCGCATGGATGAGTTATGATAGTGACTCACTAGAAAGAAACCTATTCTATTTAAATGACATGAACATATTAATACCACATGCAATCACATTATGAAGAATGTATGTAGAGGTAAGAAAGGTCTTAAACTTTAGGTTTGAACCAAATTCAATCTTACAAAAACAGACTTTTCCAAAAAGGATTGCATCCACTTAAATACTCTATTTTAACATACTGCAATTAAGGCAGCTTTCCAACAATAGAGAATAGAAAAACATTTCAAATTCAAATATTCCTTCATAATTTCATGTGCTGTAAGTTTATAACTACCGGAATACATCCCACTAACCTGGAATTTTGTTTTCTCAATGAGTGTATCCAAAAAGATCCTTGACAATTCCCAGAGTTCAACCTGCGCACCTTCGTCATCTAAAAATTGCAGTTGGGGGATTAAAAGTTCAACCTGTAAGACAGTTAAAAATAGTTTTAGGACAAGATGCATTTGGCGCTAAGCAACTGAAAGAAAACAATTATTAACTTTGATTGACAGACCAATCCCTCAGTAAACTGCATTCTCCATAGCAACATTTTTAAGCTGCCTCGGCTTAAACATTTAGTTACATAATATAAAATAATGAAAAAAATAATTTTGCTCTTACTTCTTCTCACCTTTAACATGCTAAATTTATAAAGTTATTGATCTTAACCAGGTTAAGTTGACTAAGCTCGTTAGAAGGATTGCCATGCCAAAGAAGATGCTCAGCACAACATTTTAGTGAAAAATCTTCATCCTCCAAAAAAAAATATAAAAGAAACATATTTTTAATTGGAACTGTTCCTAAACCAGCAGTGCAGAACTTGGAACAAATGACAATTTTGTGTGAAATAAAGAAAAGAAGGAAAAACATTTCTTCTACATACTGTGGCTCTCATCCCTCCTGAAGATACAAATAAGCCTGCGGCCTCGCTAGATTGCCTCACTGCACCCTCCAAGTCTGAAGGCAAGCAACTGCAATAGAAAGCAAGAAAGTGAACAACTTTTTTATACCCATTGGAATGTATATCTAACTTCATCAATCTACCTTTTTCCTATCCCCATATGACTTCAAAATATGGTGACTCAAAATTGACAGACACGCTTAAATTGCCTAAGAATGCGAGACATTGAGTTTCTAGAACACAATCCAGAACAAAACAAAACATCCTTCACAGAGATAAGAGTCCAATGTATGGAAAATAGTAACAGGATCCACCCACTGTTGCCTGAGACTTACAAAAATAATAATCTCCAAATTGTAAAGTAGTAATACCTGTCATCTTCCTCATCACCATCCTTAACAGAAGTAACAATATTTTCTTCTAAGGAGAATGGTGGATCAGGCTCTGGGGATTCGGTTTGGAACTTCTCAAACTTGGCAAAAACTCTGAAGGTGGAGTTCGAAGGGTGAAGGGAAAGGCCATTGTAGGCGCAAAGTAGAGGGTGTGAAAAAGATAAGGAAAAAGGTGTGGCTGAGGTTGGAAGGGGTATTGAAGGATGGTAGTTACAGTGGAAGTTGCAGGCTATGGTTGAAGAAGCCATTTATGTGTTGTATGTTAAGTGTTAATTTGTTCATTGCCCAAAGGCCATGGATAATAATTCACCAATATTGCAATTTGCTTCCAACTTCCTCCTTTCAAACCATGCCTTCTACTTCAATACCCTCATCCTTATAACTCCAATATAAAAACCAGATTGGTGTTTAAATAAAATATATTATATTCACACAAAAATGTTGGAAAAATCAAATTTTATTCTTCTTAAAAATCTTTAATTATTCAAAAATATTAATTAAGGCTTTAATGTTAAAATATATTAATATTAAGTCATACTTAACAGATATTAACTTATATGACATCAATTTTATAATGTAGAATTAATTTATAAAAAAAATAACAACAAATATGAAAATTATCAAATAAAAATCAATATTTAGAAACCAAAATAATTAGTTGTAATAGTAACTAAATTAGAGACCGTTTTAGAAACTAAAAAAAATTGATTTTTAAATTAATTTCTATTATTGTGAAATAATTTTTAAATTAGTATCTAATTAGTAACCAATGTTTTAACTATTAATTATTTAGATTCTAAATTTGGTAGAAAAACTTTAATAGTTAATTTGATACCAATTTAGAAATCATTTAACAATAATAGAAACTAATTTAGAAACAAAAAATTTATTTACTTTCTAAGATGATCTTTAATTTAGTCACTAATACTTGATTATTTATTGTTTATAAAATTGGTTAGTGTATATAATATATAATCTGAATTTACAACTAATTCAAACCATTTAAAAGACTTTACACCATTTTTTTTTTTATGTTTCACTTGTTTAAAGTAAAAGTTTGACATGTAAATGTGGAATTTTTTTATAGGAGAAAAAGTTGTAGATAAATTGACACGCTTAAAGAAGATTCTGTAACCGTAAATTTAAAAGGCAAGAAAATATTTCGGAATTATTGTAATTATTTATGACTTGGATATTTTAATAATTTATATTTTATACGTTATTTTTTTTATCATAGAGTTATACTGTTTTTAGTTCAGAATTATTATATTATAAAATATATTAATATTAAGTCATTTCTGAGAAACATTTTTTAAGGAGCACATCATAAACTTTATCAATTTTCAAATTATGAGTTTAATCGAGTTATATAACGTCTTGCAACTTTCACTAAAACGAGTGTGACCTTAGCCACCACTTACCAATTTTGGATTGCACAATTATTTTTTGTTTCCAAAAAATGACTTTTTAAATTATGCAATCTAGAAGAAAAAATAATTTACAAATTAGGTAATTCATAAGTTTTTTTTGAAAAAAAAAATGAATTATAAATTTTGTAATCCAGAATTCAAATTAGATAATCTAAAAGACATTTTTGACTTTTAAATTATACAATTAAAAAAAGATTAGATGAGAATTTTCATATTTATAGATGCATTAAAAAATGTATGGAGGTACAGGAAGCAATGAACTTAATGAAAACAACATAGCCCATTCCCACAAAAAGGTTGGGCTTTCGAAGTTTGGGTTGCCTATACCAAGGCCCAAAACAGGTGCGGACGCTCCTGAGAATTTGATATTGTCAAACGGCCGTTGTAGTTTCAAACTTTGAAATCTGAAAAAGAAAACAACGGTACAATATTGCTCTATTGCTCTCTTGCTCCCTATTGCTCTCTTGCTCCCTATTGCTCTCTTGCTCTCTATTGCTCAGGAAGTTGGATCTTGGAATCGTGTGTCACCATTCTCTCAGAGAACCATGAACGGTACTCTCACTTTCTCTCTACTCACTGATTGAATTAATCACCTATTCTTTGACGCAAATCGCCGATTCTTGCAGATCAATCCATTCAAATCCAAATGCTCGCTGAAAAATTCCACCGCTTCGTTCTTGACTGCGAACTCAAACAACCGTTGATCACTCCTGAATCAGGTTCCCTCTCTTTTCTCTATTCAACTTCCCATTTCCATTTGGAACGAACAAAAAGAAAATCAATTACCTTAATCTCAGCCAAATTACGTTGTTAATTCTGATGCTGGGTCGTTTGTCGATTTGTGGAAATTCGTCAGAGGATGTATCGAAGCAAGTGAACGAGAACTCAGACTCCATGGATGAAAACAGTGTGTCACATGGAACCCATGAAGCTTCTCCGGATAAGGGTCACACACTTCCCATATTGAAGAAAATACTTGATGTCGGCACCAAAATTCAGGTAAATCTTTAGTCTTATTTTAAACCCACGTTGAATCATGTCTCTTTCTTTTCCTTAGATTTCTGGATTCTCTGTTCGCATTCTGTTTATCTTTCGTAAACTTTATTTTACCGTATGGTTCATGCTTTAGGATTTGAAGAAGGATCATATAGCATTGTCTGATGAAGTGAAGCTCACTGTTGAATCTTTTCCGGGCACTGATGTTTTGAAGTCCGTGCAGCTTCTCGGTATGCTTCTAGTAGAAAACTACAAAAATACATGAAAAGTTGAATACTCTCTCTCTATATATATATGGTTAATTTTTTAACTATAATTTTAATAGCTTTTGGGATTTTCTTCTGGTATTAGGTGCTGAATATGAACTCTTAAAAAGAAAGTACCTGGATGAGTCCTCTGAGCGTAGGCGGCTTTACAATGAAGTAATTGAACTCAAGGGGAATATCAGAGTTTTCTGCAGATGCAGACCATTAAATGAGAGTGAAATTGCTAATGGGTCTGCATCTGTTGTCAATTTTGAGTCGTCTTCAGATAATGAACTTCAAGTCATTTGTGCAGAATCTTCTAAAAAGCAATTTAAATTTGATCATGTATTTGGGCCAGAAGATAACCAAGGTAACGAAAAAGTTGCATCTTTTATTGGTTTTGCAATGAAGAATTTTTTTTATGGAAAATTATGGAGACTGAACGCATTTTGTGTTATGCAGATGCTGTTTTTCAACAGACCAAACCCATTGTTACATCAGTATTGGATGGGTACAATGTCTGCATTTTTGCCTATGGGCAAACTGGAACTGGGAAAACATTCACTATGGAAGGAACACCAGAACACAGGGGAGTTAACTACCGAACCCTGGAAGAATTATTTCGGATAACTGAAGAGAGACATGGCGCAATGAAGTATGAATTGTCTGTGAGCATGCTGGAGGTTTACAATGAGAAGATAAGAGATCTGTTGGTGGAAAATTCAACTCAACCAACAAAAAAGTGAGTGCTTAGATCTCCCGAGTAATTAGCATTGTCGTTTATAGCTCTTTTGTTCTAGAATTTAGCTGCCAATTAGTATATGATGTTAATGTGCTAATAAAAACAAGATCTGAGAATTCTTTTGACATATTGCTGTGCTGGATAAAGAATCTGAAAAGGATAGAAACATGACACTATAGTTTCGTGGTTCTAAACAAGGCACTCTTTTGAGATGCATAGTTGTATAACCATCTCTACATGTCAACTAATCTGCAACCAGCTAATAAACGAATTAATGTAGTTTCCAGTTTTCCTTCGCTCCTACCCAACTGGATGCATGGAATTTTGATGTATAAAATGTTTGGTATCACTCACTGATGAAGAAAACAAATTTCTAAACTTTAGATTGGAGATAAAGCAAGCTGCCGAAGGAACCCAAGATGTCCCTGGACTTATTGAAGCTCGTGTTTACGGAACAGAAGATGTGTGGGAAATGCTTAAGACTGGAAATCTAGTCAGATCAGTTGGATCCACCTGTGCAAATGAGCTTAGCAGCCGTTCTCACTGGTACAGCTAGATTCTTACAGAGTGACTCATTTTTTGCTTGTACTTTATTTTTACTTCTAAACTTATATGTATTGTATACCTTTGAAGATCTTAATTCTTAAATATTTTAATCATATTAAATTAAATAGTAGTTTTTTCCTTTAATAGATCATGTTTTAAGCCGAGGCAGTTACTTTCTTTAGGGCCAGTAGATGTAATATCTTTATCTCAATGACACTCACAGTTTTGGCAGAAGTGTTATTAATAATTATAGATAAATGATCAAGAGGTGCTTTTACATGCAGCTTGTTACGGGTAACTGTAATGGGAGAAAATTTAATTAATGGCCAGAGAACAAAGAGTCACCTTTGGCTAGTAGACTTAGCTGGCAGTGAGCGAGTGGGAAAAACTGAAGCTGAAGGAGAAAGACTGAAGGAATCTCAATTCATAAATAAGTCTCTTTCAGCGCTTGGTGATGTTATTTCTGCCCTAGCTTCTAAATCAGCTCACATTCCTTACAGGCAAGTCTCTTTTCCTCTCTTAAATACACTCGAACTGTGAATGGTCCTTATTCTAATTATTATTTGTGTCCTCTGGTTTTGACAGGAACTCAAAACTCACTCATATGCTGCAAAGTTCTTTAGGTGAGATTCCACTTCAACATTATGAATTTATGATCCTTTGGAAATGACTGTGTTTTGATTTCACGCCTGCAGTTTTATAACTGTTAGTGTTTGATATGTGGTCGAAATGCAGGTGGAGACTGCAAAACGCTAATGTTTGTGCAGGTAAGTCCAAGCTCAGCAGACTTGGGAGAGACACTTTGCTCACTGAATTTCGCCACCCGCGTCCGTGGAATCGAGGGTGGCCCAGCTCGCAAGCAAGTAGACCACACTGAGCTGTTTAAGTACAAGCAAATGGTAAGCTAGTGTGAAATTGTTCTAATAAACATAACCATGGTTTTTCAATTCCTGAAGCTCAGAAATTTTGTATAATTAAAGGCAGAAAAGCTCAAACAAGACGAGAAGGAAACAAAGAAATTACAGGATAACTTGCAAATTGCGCAACTCAGGCTTGCTGCAAGAGAACACCATTGTAAAACCCTTCAGGAAAAGGTATATTCTTCAGAAATGTTCATGCAGTGGAAGTTACTCAGACAATATGATGTTTATCTTTTCTATTCAAAGTGATTCATAATTTCATATACTCCGTGACAGGTTCGGGACCTGGAGAACCAGATAGCTGAAGAAAGAAAGCACAGACTAAAGCAAGAAAGTAGAGCACTTGCTGCTGTTTCAGCTCAACCGTCATTATCATCGCAACACACAAAAGCTCAGACAACAGTGACAGACAAGAAGCCACCACTGAATCCATCCAAACTCAGACAACCACTGAGAAAAATAACCAACTCCTTGCCTCCACAGTGTCCTCTAAGATCAAAGAGTTACACCACATTCATGAATGAAAAGGAAAACAATGTGAGAAGGGCTTCAATGGTCACCAATTCCGTGAGGCCATCTGCGCCATCAACAACAGGGCAGTTCTTTCAGGCAAGGAGGCGGGTGTCCGTTGCCGTGAGACCACCTTCAACATCAACAACGCAGGTCATTCAGCCAAGGAGGAGGGTTTCCATTGCCACACTACCTTCTCACACAACTTCTGGCATGTCAACTCCACTCCGTGCCTCAGCAGCATTCCGAGTTACCAGTGGAAGCAGTCAGCAATCACGGATAAGATGCCAAAGGAAAGATAGGTATTCAAGTTTGTTTGTTCCATTGCCAGAGTTGAGAGAATCAATGATGACAACACCATTGTCTGTAAGGAGCAGCAGCAAGTTTATGATGAACAGTCCAACACAGGCAGATTCCAGGATGATGGGGCCCACTAGGAATCAACCTGTTCTTGCTCTACAACGTAAACCTGTGGTCTGGAGTCCTCTGAAGCTAAGAACTATGAACAGAAAGTCATCACTCCTGCCATATCGCCCAACCCAAATGCAGTAAACATTGTTTTCTCAAACAATGTAAGATAGTGGAGCTTTTTTTCTATAATGCCAACGTGTATAAATTAGTGTGCTGTGTTTGGTTTATGAATCAACCCAGATTCAATTAAATTTTTCTCAAAACATGTCATGGCAAATACTCGTGTATGTTCGATCAAATTTCTGATCTCACATTTAAGTTTTCAATTCTTGCTTTTACTCATTTGCGTTTTGAATAAATAAGTGTATTATGTGATCTTACATTTCAAAGGCAAGACCGTATCATTCATTCAATTATATTAATTAATAGTAACTAATAAAATTTAAAGATCACTAGCTATCACCAAATTACCACTCCGAAGTGCTTCTGCCAAATTACAAACATGCATCCAATGAATTTTGCCAAATTCAATCCAATAAAGCAATGACTCATTCCCGCACTAACCATTGCTAATCATGTCACAGATAACAAATGCACCACGGCATCATGTTCACAGTCATTAAGCACCTCAACGACTCCTACAAATGCACCACAGCATCATGCTCATAGACTCATTGAGCACCTCAACGACTCCTATAGGAGGTGAATTTTAAATTCACTTGAAGTTGTGTAGGTGAAACACGTTTTCTTGAGATCGGGAGTTGTCTCATGATTCACGACTTCAATTAATTAACTTCTAAACTTAACAAAGCTGTGAAGATATCCCGAGATGTTAAAATAATAATTAAAGTTATCATTTTCTATAATAACTTTAATCTCGTAGATTTGGAGTTATGTAGGTTTGAAACAATTTCACTAAATAAGTTTTTCTCTACCCCACAACTTATTCATAATAACAAAAATGAATTTCACTCTTAACATAAACTTCCTTTGAATTAACTACCATCAATGTCCAAAGGATGCATTATTAACTTGTTGTGCGGATAAGCTGTCTAACTTATGATTTATTCATATAGACTCATTTCATTGGTATAATAGTCTTTCACCTAGTCTATTCTTAGAATTTTAAGAATAGGTATAGTCTACCTATGTTTCGTTTTTGTTAACATATGGGTTTTGGTCTAATTCTCCCATAGTTTTTTGTATTTTCTTTCTTTTTCTTTTTTCTTTTAATAATACTTTTTTTCATGTGATGGTAGATGATTGTTGTTACTTGGGGTGTCAACCTAGTTGAAATGTCAAGTTTCATAATGATGCCTTCTTTTTACGGCATGTGCACTGCGTTGTCAGAAGTAATAATTTGTCCCTAAGAACGAATATCAACCCTGCAAATAACAGTTGAATTATCAAGTACAATGTTCGCTTAATATAAAACATAACAATTAAAAGTGTGTTGAAAGTGTTGTGTTGACGATGATTAATAAGAAAACAAACAAAGAATTGGTTGCTTCAAGTTGGAAAAATAGGGATTAGGTTTCATCTTTCTCACTCTCATGTATTTTTATTAGTTTGTTTACATTATGTTCTTTGATTGAAATTGGTGCCTGTATAAAATTTATTTATATCGAATCCTCGCATATTTATACAAACAACTTAGAATCAAGCTCAAACGTTAATAACAATCAACATTTCAAGTTTATTCTTAGAACTCAAATATGTTAAGTATTGTTTATTGTTGTTTAGATCAGAACCCTAAAAATACTTTTTCAGATTTAAGATTCTAGATCAAAAGTTAGAAGCAAAAAAACAACACTAATAATCAATCAAGAACAAAATATTATATTATATTTAAATATCACATCAATACATAAGAGTTCGAACATATTACTCTCAATCTCAAAGAGTAGAATCAGTCACTCGTAATGACTAGTACACGCAAGGATGACATGAAAAGAAGATCCAGGATGTTTCTCTTTGACAATTTCCTCCTCTAATGTTTCCTGCTCCTCCTATTCTTCCAATTAGATAACAATTCACTCAATGGTGTTTTCCTATCAATTTGACACACTAAGGTTTAGCCTCTAGCCCCCTATTTAACCTAATTTACTAGGGGTAGCTAACTTCCTACATTGCGGTGATGAGCTAAGTGACAAAAACATAAAATTGTCCAATTTCTCTGACAGAGTGGTCTTTAAGCCTAACTCAACCCCATAAAATCGGCTCATGAGGTTGAGGTTTGCACCCACTTATATACAATGAAATCTCCAACACACCCCCTCACGCCGAGACTGTCAACTTGTGCGTGGGACTATATATTATGGGTGGTCCGATAGCGGCCCGATAGCGGGTGGCCTGATAAGCCCAACAAATACTCACTAGGATAGGCTCGAAATGGCTCTGATACCATCGTTGCTGAGTAGAACTTTTTTGCTCTTTTTGTGCGTTCCGGGCCTTACAACTTTCTCCTTTTAACTTATTTTATTCTCTTTAACACAGTTATCTTCATTCTTCCCTAAAAACCTGAAATTAACACAAAATTTGGGAATAAAATTCTTATTCAAATAAAGATCATAAAAAATGTATAAATTCATAAATTAGAGATTATTTTATATGTAATTTAGCAATTAAGACTCATAAGTGTCTATATTTTAATATGAAATATTACTGAAATTAGACACGTATTACTCTTCCCAACTTAGAATCTTGTTTGTCCTCGAACAAAGTAAATGAATATAATTGAATTTAAATATCAAACAACTTAATTCACTAAACAACAAATCAAATTAGAAACTTATGACGTTCCAAATTCAAATATAGAAAAATATAAAAACAATCAACTTCTAGGATAAAATCAAAACAATATAATGACAATTCATTAAGAAATTACTTCTCATATGCTCACACGTAAGTGTTTCTCTCTATTTTCACTGAATCATAATAAATCATAGTTGCTTTTCATTTCATCTTCCTATCATAAACATATTAGAAACAAGAATCTTGATGTCTTTTCCAAGGTTGTAATGAGGTTAGGCTTCCAAAAAGTATTGGTTTTTTAGATAACAAAATGCACATCTTAAAGAAGAAAAACATACCTACAATCCAATTATGGAGAACATATATGTTATCTATTCACAATTTTTTTTTAGTTCACACTTTTCCTCATTTTTTTTTCTACCTTTTCATGATTTCCAACACGATTTTTTTTTCTTTTTTTCTCTCTTTTTTTTTTCAATAGGAATATATTCTTCCTATTTTCAACTTTCAACAATCAGAACCAACCATTCCCTTCTCTATATGTACTGCATCTATGTTCTCCTTCCTTAGACAAGTCAAAGGGTAGGGAAATATATATCAAAGGTTAGGGTGCTATAATAACAAAAATTCTTGGCCCAAAGGGGATATAAAAAAATGGAATTCTAATAAGATAAAGGTTGGCTATTTGGCCTTGGGTTCCTAATTAACACAAATGTCTCAATCATCTTCATGCTCTTTTATGATGTAACACAAAATAAAAATTAAGCAACTACAATTGTCAATTCATCAGTAAAACTCTCAAAACTGTATAAGGTTCTCACACTCACTTGGTTTAATTGGCCTCATTCCTTTATGTTTTGTCATTCTCTGTTCTAATCAACCATCCTGTTAAATTTTCATGTATCACAATTTCAACTACATTTGAATAGAAATTCAATCATATTTTCCTTTCTAACCTGTGTCTAATTCATCTCACTATTTAATATTTAAACACAAATTCCTTTTTTCCACATATTAACATTCCAATTCTTTTTTATTTAAGAAAAATAAACTAGAAAACGAATTAAATTAAAACTTAAATTTATTCAAGAAAAATAATTCAAGACATAAAAATAACCAAAAAAAAGCAGCTAACAGAAAACTAAAGCAAAAAGTAAATAAAACAAACTAAACAAATAAGCAAATAAGCAAATAATCAGAAAACAAAACAACCGCAAAATAAATAATATTAAAAAAAAATAACTGAAAAGAAAATAAAATTAGAAAGATAAAACCATGTTTTTGCTTAATCCTCTTTTCCTAAGAAGTCCTTCATCTCTGTTTTAAAATCTTCATCTATTGTTCTATATGGCCTTGCTTCATTTGCTGGATCTACCCCCTGAATAATAGAACCTGTCCTCAGGCCAAAATACATAAGTTCAAACTGATCGGGAGACATATAAGGATTGGGTTGCCTTTGAGATTATTTTTTTTGCAAAAAAAAAAAAATTGCTTGAGCGAGATTCCCTGGGAGAAACTTAATTTTTCCGACATAAAACTTACTTTAGCTAGAATTTGCTCGCTTGAGTGATAATTTCGTCGTCAATCTCGCTCGAGCGAGATTCTCGCTTGAGCGAGATAACTCCCGAGAACACCCCACTTTTTGTCATTTAACTTGCCTAAGCGAGATTTGACTCACTTGGGCAAGAATCCCTGCAAGAAAACATGTCAAAACAAAGATAACAACACTACATAAAACTAAAATGTGGACTGAGTTGTCTCCTAGTAAGCGCTCGTTTAACGTCATATAGCTTGACGCTTGTGTCTTTAAGGGTCATAAAAAAGGATTACCGTAGTGAGTTTTTCCTGTTCATTACCCAAGTAAGGTTTTACCCTTTGACCATTTACAACCCAGCTTATGTGTGATTTTGGTTCTTCTAACTCTATTGCTCCATAAGGCTTTACCTCTTTCACAACATAAGGACCTGACCATTTAGATTTTAATTTCCCAGGAAAAAGTCTCAATCTAGAATTGAATAAAGGCACAAACTGACCGGGGTGAAAATTTCTTTCCACAATCTTCTTGTCGTGATATTTCTTTGTGCATTTTTTTATAAAGCTTTGAAGAACTATATGCCTTTAATCTCATCTCTTCAAGTTCTTGGATTTGCAATTTTTTCTTTCCCCAGCTCCTTTAACATCTAAATTTAGTGTCTTTAATGTCCAATATGCTTTCTATTCCAATTCCATCGGAAGATGGCAAGCTTTTCCATAAATTAGCTGAAATGGGGAAAGGAAAGTAGGAGTTTTAAATGTAGTCTTATACGCCCACAAATTTTCATCAAGTTTGATCGACCTATCTTTCCTTGATGCAGCAACCGTTTTCTCTAATATTTTCTTAATTTCTTTATTAGAAACTTATGCTTGCCCATTTGTTTGTGGGTGGTAAGCTGATGCCACCTTATGATTAACCCCATAATGCTCTAACACTTTTTTCAACTGGGTATTACAAAAATGAGACCCATCGTCACTTATCAATACTCTTGGATAGTGCCAAATATGCAAAAAATATTTCTTTTAAGAAATTTAATGATTGTCTTAGAATCTGTATGTCGTGCTGGAATTGCTTTCACCCATTTAGAAACATACTCAACTGCTACTAATATATATTCATTTGAAAAGAAGATGGCAAAGGCCCTATAAAATCAATGCCCTAACAATCAAAAACCTCAATTTCTTGAATATTTTGTAATGGCATCTCATGTCTTCTATAAACGCTTTCTGTCCTTTAGCACCTGCCACATCTCTGTACTAACGCATGTGTATCTTTAAACAACGAGGGAAAAAAAATCCGATTGAAGAATATCTTTTATTATCTAATCACCTTCATTTACTTTTAACCAATTGTGATAAAATTAATCATATTTAGTTACATATATACTTTTACATGTGTAGTGGGTGGGTATTGGGAGGAGAATTGTTAACTATATGTGAATCTTTTTATCCTTTATGTTTTTGTGTTGTTTTAAAGTTACTATGATAACCAAAGTTCAATTATCGCATATTTTTCTTCAATTTTTTCTTATTATTACATGGATTGGGTGAAAAAAAAAATATGAAATTAAACTAGTTTGAATATATCGTTGTCAAAACTGAAAATGGGGGAAATATTGAAAAGTCCTCATCAAATTTAAAAAAAAAAAATCTTTACGGTGGAACATAGAAGTCAAATAAGTTAATGGCCAAGTAAAGTTCTTACTTCGAATTTAATTGAAATACACTTCGAGTCAGATTTAGATTTATTTATTTTTATTAATTACAACAAATTATTACATAAGAAATATTATTATTTATAATAATAATAATTTTCTACCAACGACATATCCAATTTAAAACTCCTTTTAACTTTTAAGAAAATGAAAAACTGATTCAACTTTGGAACATGAGATTTTAACGTTTATTTCATAGTTAATGGCATGATGTACATTATTTATAAAATATTTGAATATATATTGCTTAATTTATATAGAAAGGAAATTAACTTTAAACTTTTTTGTAGAGTCAGCTTTATAACGTTTTATTACAAAGCTTTGTTGACAAATGGAAGCAGGCCCACGTAATCATCTGTGGGCCCAACCAAAATAGGGACAAAAAGAAATAGTTGCATATAGCCGTTGGCGTTGATTTAGCTTGCTTAGGATAGAGTGATAGACATACATAGATTTAGTCGACCGTTGGAAAACAAACGTTACACAGAGTTTGTGTTTGTTGGATGTCAACACCACTTAGGAGCCAAACTCTGCAACCAAAAGCAAAAGGGTTTGGTAAAGTGTCTTCCTATTAGAGAGAGAGAGTGAGAGTGTGTGAGAGAGAGAGATTCAGATCCAATCTTTGGTTGGGTGGGCACTAGGTACAAGTTGGAGAGATTGTTTCTGAGAAAAATTCTGGAGACCCACCTTGTGTGTGCTTGATTTCATTCCTCGGATATTCCGAAGATGGTTGCAAGAACCCCACAAAAGCAAAAGAAACTTTTGGCGGCTCTCAATCCTGTTCTGATTAAAGAAACTCTAAACAAGGTAATACATGCTAATGCCAGTGATTTTTCCTCATGAGACCAGATAAATTTTGAACCTTGTGAGTGAATTATTGTGGGTGGTTGAAGGTGGATCAATGCGTCGCTCGGCTGCAGGAACTTCAGTACACTGTGACTGGTGGAACCAAGGTGGTGTCGGGGGTGAATCTCAGCCCTCGCAGCACAAGAGGTTATCTCAGAACAAGTCTCAGGTGCAAGCAAGAGTCACTCAGGTCTGCTTTCGATTTTGCTTCAATTTCAGTTCATAGCAAGAGTCACTCATCATGAGTCTGATCGCCATATTGTAGCTTTGAACTTTGATTTTCATTTCTATGTACCAATCAATCAGAAATCATCTTTGGTAGTTACTATGGACGGTGTTGAGAGACTTCACATGTGTGATACTTTGTAGATGAATGACATGTATTACCATTCTTAAACTTTATGCCATTTGTTGTTGCAAATTGTAATTTTTTATGTATTCTTGCCGTGATGAAGGATCAAGAATGGTGCATCAAGGAGATCTCCAGTGGGAAAGTTTCCATCAAACACAGGTTTTGTTCGTTCTCTCTACTCACTAGCAAAGAGAAATCTTATCTTTACTTGGTCTTGGACATGATTAAGGAGAACATGGGTTAATTGGCTTTCCCTTTTATTATTGTGATCGTTGTTGTGAACCCTTATGCAGGTGAATGGAAGAGAATGTCACTGCCTGCAATGCTTGTAGGCGAAACTGTTGGAGAAATTTTGCAGGCAACTCAGTTTGCCAGGGAAATAGTCTCAGCAGTTGGAAAGAAAACTGCCCCAGATGACCCAAAAACTCCGATGTCTCAACGGAGCAAGAAGAAAGCAGAACTTGAAAACACACAACTGAGGGCCAGAAGGAAGAAAGAGAAGCAAACCAGAGTTCAGAATGATGGTTCTCCATCACTTCAAAGAGCTCGCTCCAGAATTAACTTTAAGGTTTCTCCTCCTAAGGTCAGAGAATTTGATAAAGAAAGCAACAGGTATATGGCAAATAGGGTGTCTCCCAGGAATAGGCCATGGGCTAGAAAAACTGTACTATTCCCCAACCCTTTGTTCCTTTCCACTCACTCTTCTTCACAGTCACAACAGCAACAGTTTTGCAAGACAAGGTCACCTATCATTTCAAGAAACAGAGGAACAACATCACACAAATTTGTTATCAAGTCTCCATCTTCACCACCACGGCAGCAACAGAACAAGTCCCCTGTCGCATTAAGAAATAGGAGTGGAACACCTCACAAGTTTTTGATCAAGTCTCCACCGTCTGCTTCCAAATTTCATTCCAAATTTCAAGTCCCGATCAAATGCCCACCAACTGTTTCTATTTCACCCACAAGACCTGTAAGGTTGAGCAGGAGTCCTCCCAAGAGATCATCATCCACTGCATCTAAATTCCGTCGATCTTTCTCTCCTTCAAGAATTGCATCCAGATTGGTTTCACTTTCACCCTTAAGGAGCAGGAAAAGTGTACAGAAAAATGATGGGTTTGTAAGTGGACTCAAACAGCGCCCACCATCAGTGCAATTCCCTGTTAGAGGAATCTAAGAACTCGCCATTACTGCATAGCACTCTCGCTATTTTCTTGTACTTTTGTCACCATGTCGATTCTTATGTCTATAATTCTGCTCTAATGGTTTTTCCTCTTTGGTGGGTTTCAGATGATGCCATGATTTTTTCTTTGATGTCCATAGTATTTTTTTCCTATTCATTTCAATTCAATGCCAGATATTCCTTTTCCCTTCAGCAAGAATTTGTCACTGTCAGAGGTTCTTTTTAGTCTTTAGTATAGTACCCAAAACACATGCACCTAAGCCAATTTATGCAGAAGTATGTTAACTTTTGTTTTCTTCATAATAATAAAAAGTTAAATATTATTATTAAAATAAAAAGTTATTAAATTATAAAATAATTCATAAGAATAAATTATTTTATAATTTTATTATAGATTATTTATTGATGATATACATAATACTTTCTTCATCCTTGATCTAATATTATTAAATTTGTCAATAGCTTATATTATTCTTCTAAAATAGCTTATATATTTTTTTCTACATAAACTTATAATATGTTTAAATTAATCATCCTTATCTTTCTACTTAAATCGCAATTTGCCACTGGATATTCTGCAAATCTAACAAGAGAATGAAAAAAATTGGAATGCAATGTTTGTTTTGTTACTTTTAGTTATAATTAATTAAGGATATTTATGAAAATAATAATCAAGAAGACATACCATTAGAGAGGGGTCCTATGAAAAGGAAAAAGATTTTTATGAAATAGAATTGACATGTTTTTCAAATAATAATAATAATGTGATATAAAAATTGTAGGTTCGTTATTTTCTTTATGGCAGTGAGATAAGACGTGCCCTTTTCTCCCCTACACACACACACGCCATTCATTGTATCTAAATTTCACTCCCCGATGGGTTGTTGTTGCGACGAAGACGACGGCGACATTTTCCGGCAACTCATCAATTCCAATTTCTCCTCCTCATCCTCCTCCACCGCCAACGCCACTGTGATCTCCCCCATGAATTCCCATTTCTCGGCACTCTCCTCCACCGACATCCTCCGCCTCATCTTCCAGAACCTTCCGATCTCCGATCTCGCTCGTGCCAGCTGCGTCTGCCGTCTCTGGAACTCCGTCGCCTCCCAGAGGGAGATGCTCACCAGAGCCTTCGTCGCCCCTTGGAAATTGAACGATATTATCGGCGACCCACTCTCTGGAAGCTTCTGGAGAGACAATTCCCTCGCCAAATTCGCCATCTCCCACCTCATTTCGCGCGGCGACACCGTGGCTAGCCTCGCCGTCAAGTACTCCGTTCAGGTCCGTGCCACCTGTATACAAGGGTTTACCATTTTTCCGGATTAAGTAAAATAATAATATTGAGTAGTTTCCACATTACTAAATGCACCCATACTATGTTGTAATCCTAGGTTGCTAGGTTTTCATTTATTAACTGAATTACGGAACTTACAGTTACTGTTTGGAGCATTTTTGAATGCTATTGACTTAATGTAAACAATTATTCCCTTGATTCTTTCATCAAGGTTTATATAAACATGTTAAAACACAGCTCCAAGCAACCCACCACAGCACGTTACAGCAACAAGTACATGATAACACATCTCCAAGCAAAACAACAGTCACCCATTTAAACAAACTAGCCATAGTCAAAGAAAAATACAAGAAAGAATCTAACACAACCCACCACACCAGACCCCAAAACCCCCATTCAATAACTAGGACAATTCCCTCAAACAGAGCAGAGATTGTACATGCCATTAATAAAAAGAAAAAGGAACCTCTTTGAAACATAGCCTTTACATTGATAACATTGGATGATATTTTTATGTTTTGATAGGTAATGAACATAAAGCGCCTGAACAACATGATAAGCGACCATGGCATATACTCAAGGGAAAGGTTATTGATCCCTATTAGTAGTTCTGATATTCTGATTAACAGAACATGCTTTATTGAGCTGGATGTCTATGCAAAACGAGAAGTGGCTGTGCTGTATCCTAATGATGTACCGGACACGAGGACTTCCTATGTGTCAAACAGAGTTTCCTCGGAAGAAAGCAACAAAAAGGTGGTTGATTCCTTGAAGAGAAGCATGCATGTTGATAATGAAACAGCTCAATATTACTGGTCTGTTTCAAATGGTGATCCACGAGCGGCACTTGCCGAGTTTTCTGCAGACCTTAAGTGGGATAGGCAAGCAGGCCATTCATAGTCTCTCTTAAGGTTACCTTGTTATTTGAGAGGTTGGTGGCAAGTGGAAAAATTATTTAAGAGGTTGCTTGGCAGTCAAATGGATAAATAATTAAGAGGCTGTGTTGCAGGCAAGTGTATGCTTCAGTAGGTTGCCTCTTAAAAAATCTGTTCATTCCCCTCTGATTGAATACTGCCTGAGTTGTTAATAGATTGTCATATTTGCTTGTGAAACTAAAGTCATATAGTGTTGCCGTGTGTAAAAGATTTCAGCCACTCATGTGGTAAGGTGTGTTCAGAATTTGTGCAAAATTTAGTATAACTTTTTTATAAAAGAAATTGATGGTCATTATATGCTTGGCGCGGAAAGGTTTGATTTTATTCACACTTGTAAGCATTCACATTTACCACTTCGGATCAGAATTTATGCCAAGAATAGGCTGTTCGAACAAAAAGTGGATAGGAGGATCGCCTGTTTTCCCTTTTCCTTCCAGTACTTGTGAAATATGATAGTCAGGGAGAGATTGGACAGACTTTGAGCCTTTCAGAAGCTAAATTAATACCATCCAATGACTTTATAGATAAGGGTGTGTGAGGAATCAGAATCTATTTGTGAAGCGAATGTTTGATATTCTATTCTCATCCTGTCTTTTTGTAACAGCTTATGTCTTTATATGAATTACTGTCTTTTCTAAGTTTGTGCTGTTGCTAGAACCTTTGAATGGAGAATGTTGAATCGGTGGTACTATTAACTTGATTGATTTTTGATGTTTGATTGATTTCAAGTCAGCCATATGCCATTATAGTACGACAGGTCTCCTCTCCTCTTTATCCTTGAAAGGAGTTGCTTCTTTTATATTAGCAATTGATTATTTTCTATTACCTGTTGGTTTATGTTCACTACTGCAAGAAAAAGAAGCGAAGAGAAGGTGAGGGCGGCCTCCACTCTGTATCAACACAATTCGTGGATGTGGAACTACACCTACAATGCTTGGGTGATAATATGACATTGTTTCATTTCTTATCAAAATAAGAAGTGAAATTTATTTATTTGGAATAAAGGTTTTGCAGAAGTTTTTCACTACGAAGAATGGATGTGAATGCTTATATTTATGAGATAAAATACTTTAGGGTTAAATAGAATGAGATAATTATTGTTTTCCTAGGCCTAAATTAAGGTGCTGAAAACATTGATTCCAAATGTTGAGGTACAATGTCGTTATATGCATGGAAGGGGAGGACTTGAGAAAAATTTGAAAACAACAATTGAAGCAAAATACAGAAGGGAAAGTGATACCAAAACACGCACAAGACAATTATCCAAAATGATAAAGATCAAATATTAAGAATAATAAGTATCCAGAATGATAAATATCTAATATTAAGAATAATAAGTATCCAAAATGATAAAGATCTTAATAATCACAACACAAAAAAAATCACACTATGTAAAAAAAATACATTAAGTTTTCAAGTTGTTAAGCTGATTAATTCTTGAACATAAAATCTCTCTACAGTTATTCATACCATTAATAAGCTAATTCATACTTCACACTTAAGTGTGATAATGAAGTTAACTAATTAAATAATCTACATTTGTTCATACCATTAATAAACAAATTCGTACTTTACACTTATGTGTGATGATGAAGTTAACCAATTTAATATATTATTTATCCTCGACGAACTCATTTATGTATATTCATATGTAGACTACCATAGCCTTAAAATTCACCAAAGCGCTGTATGTCTCCTTTTGGTATACCAATACACTCAAAGTAGGTGAATTGTGAAGGTTTAAAGTGGAAAGTGAGGTTATATCTCATCCAACATTATTCAATGAGACTTCACAAACAAATTTACTGGCATGGTAAACTTGCACTGTGAGAATTCATCTCCATAAAACTCTACTAAAAACATTACTCTCTCTCCAAAATTTCGATCTTCAATTTATCCTTCCTAGATTTCGGTTAGAGTTGGAATACCTGCAAAAGGTACTATGATATTCAAGTTTATACTCGATTATGTATAATTTAAATAATAAATATTATTAGAATACATATATTTATTATCTTTGAACATATACATGTACTTTCAACATGAATCTTTACTATTGAATCTGGTTTACCAAATTAATATTAATATTAGAGTATTATACATGTATCACATATAATATTTATGCTAAACATATTATTCGATAATACTTTTTAATTTTCCAAAATATACTATATTATAGAGGATTCGATCGTATCATAAGAGTATCCAATGTATACAAACAATAAAAAATTCCAACGAAGATGACCGTTCATATTTCAACCTCACTAGAAATTTCGGAAGAATCATTTGAAGTATTGCATAATTAATGCTAAATAGACCTATTAAATAAACTTACTAAAAAAAGCAAAAATAATCCATTTATCGAAATTTCCTTCAAAATTATGCTCACTCTTTTGGGTGCTAATGTTTCTGCCAGTTACCATCTTGTGGTGAAGCAGAGAAGAAAATATGAGAAGAAGCAAAGTAACGCGTTATTAAGAGCCAGGCTTGAGCACGAAATTTACAAATCTTAAGCTCCAATATTTAGAAAGAGTGAGAATTTAATTCCAGCATTAATTCCATTGTGAAAAGAACATTGCTAAAGAGCCTGGAACATTGTAAAGTGCGAAGATCACTATAACAAAAAATAAAAAGCATCACATGAGAATATTGTAAAGTCCAACACCAATTCTTGAAAGATTAACGATTAAAGAGTAAAAACAAAGATTAAAGAGTTCCAAAAAAAAGTAGCATTTGAGAATATTGTAAAGGAGAGCCAAGCCTCGGATATCGCAAAGTGGGAACATCAAAGCTTATAAAGATACACAAGAACCAAACACAATTTTTAATTCTACAAAACTTACACCACAAGTTATATTTTCATATTTAAATATTATTAGTGGAATATATATATATATATATATATATATATATAAATCAGATTTACTTTAATAGAAAATACTCTTTTAACTAAACATGTTTATGAATATGAGTAATATTTTATTTTTAAATTAGATACATGGATGCGTGGTACATATTTGTTTGGTGTATATTTATATACTAACTTTATTTTAAATTAGTTTATTAGATAATTTAAAAGATTATTTTCATTATTCTCTCCCATTGATTGTGTTTTATTTGATTTTTTTTTTTTTCATTTGCATCATTCTTTTATTTTTCTCAGAATGTTTCAATTCATTCCGTATCTACTCCAACTAATTCACTCAAGTTTTCACACTACTTTTCATTTTATTACAACATCAATTACACATTTTTATTTCTTTATATGGCTCTGTTCAAATAATATATTATATTTTAAAAAAATATAAAAGTGAATTTCATGTCATTTTTAAGACATGTATTTAATTATTTCTATTCTGTTTTAATATTTTTTATTCATTATACTTAAGAATGTATGATTTTCAATTTCGAGTGTGTTATAGCATAAACCTTTTTTAGTTTGTTAGGTAACATTAAAACTTATATTTTATTTTAGTTTTTATTGTTAGTTTTATTTCAATTAAAAAACTATTGTTTTGTTATACAATTTTTTTTCACTCTCAATGATCCTCAATGTACTTTCTCTTTCAACATTTACAAAATAGAAGTTATCCTTGCACTACAATTTCAATTACGTTTATTTTTTTATAATTATTTAATATTTTTGTAATTATTATTTGATATTTTATTTTAAAATTTATACTAATTTCTTTTTTTATATGTCACATCAGAAATAATATATTATTTTAACATTTAATTCTTAATGGTTTTATGTTCTTTATTTATTTTTAAATATATTTAATTAATATTTGAGACAATGCAATAAATAAAATAGAGATAAGAATGAAAAAAATCATATAAACTTTTTATTCATTTACATAGACATATATATATATAATTTAGAATATGGTTAAATAATATATTAATCAATTATTAATTTCACATATTATAAAAATTATTCATAGATATATATAATAAAAAAATATCACCAGTAACATAAACTTGTAAACTTGAATTTTCTTTTTTATCGGCTCGTAAACTTGAAAGTTATGCTTTAAAACTATATTAAATAAAATAAATTGTCTTATTTCTCTTTGTAATAACATCTAAAACACTTAAATGTAAAAGCACCAGAATTTGACAAATAATATCCAAAAACACAAAGAAGAGAAAAGAAATAAAAATAGTCACATTTTATAAACTTATCAATCCTTTATATGGATATAAACTTACTCTATTAAAGAAAGTCAATACATAGTTTTTAACTTTTAAATTATCAAATGAATATAAAGAGAATATTAATAAAGTCATTATTACTTTCAAATAAAAATACTACTTAATATCGAAATTATATATATTATAAAAAAAATTCAGAGCAGCCCTTCAAATTTTCTCATAACTTTTCTAGGTGGCTATAACTTTTATGAGTTCCGGAAAAAACACGAAAAACTGGAAAAACTATATACTACGTTTCTTAAATTTATACTTTATTTACTCCCTATTCGTTAACTTTTCTGGAAAATGTCCTCAAAAGTAATGCTATTTGTTTCTTTACAATTAAACACGGTTCATTTTCGCAACTTAATGACATGGGGCCGAGACTATCAAAGTAATTAACGTACCTAAACCTTACCTATCTCCTTAATAACAACACTAAAAATGGATTAAAAATAAAATAGTATTTCATAATATTAATCATGTTAATACAAGTATGTGGATACAATTTATCTTTATAAATAAATTGATGAACATCATATAATTATGCATTTAAGAATATGGAAACTGTATGATAGTGAGTGAGAGAATAGGTTAACAAATTCTTATTATGATAGATTTTAAATAATTTTGATATTATGTTAAGAATTAAATTTTAAGTCTAACTCAATCTTGTAAAATCATCAACATTTGACTTGATCGACATGATATATAAAACATTCAAATTTGTATAATAACAACGTCATAATAGTGTGAATATATATTTTTTCTAAATGTTATATTTTAAAGATCTTAATGTCAGGTTAAAGCTTTAAAGTGATTAAATCAATATATTTTTGTAACAAAATATTGTTTTTTTAGCAAGGCTACTTAATGCTATAATCATATCTTAAATAATAAACTTGAAGTTAAAACTTTAACATAAGCAAGTGATTAAATTAGTTTTACCAGTATCTCTATGCATGCATGCTAATTAACTGTATATAAATTCATCTAATAATGCATAGTAAATAATTTATAATAATATTTAAGAAATATACAACAGGGACTTTTAATTGATTCACAAAATAGAAACTTTAGGGTAAAATTGCAGGAAACAACTTATTCATAAATATATTTGACAAAATAAAGCAGTGAGTTACTGAGTCAAAAAAGTTAACCTGTGAAATGAACATGTTCTTTGACAACAGACACTGTGGGTTAATTTTGTTCTCACTGTGTCTATAAAAGGCAAACAACATATATTGCTCAGTCACAAAAACATCTACCTCCAAGGTTACTGTTTCTTTGTGTTGGTTTTGGAGTTCGATTCGCATAATGTTTCAGAACATCGTGAACGTCTTCACCGGCGAAGACAAGCTCCGGCACCGGGTGAAAGGAACGGTGGTGCTGATGAAGAAGAATGTGTTGGACTTCAACGATTTCAGTGCCTCCTTTCTCGATCGCCTTCACGAGTTTGTGGGTAAACGAGTTTCTCTTCAGCTCGTGAGTGCCGTCAACGTTGACTCTGGTCAGTTCACTTCCTCTCTCATGCTTCCACCTCTCTGCTGAACTTGGATCTCTTCATTTCCCTCATCTCTAACTTCAAATCTTACTCTTAATATGTTCAAAACAACTTGTGTAGCTTCTTTCTTTTCAAAATCATTTAATCACAAGCTTCAATGAACCACCACACACTTCTCTTACCAGCTCTACTTTCTAGTGATGACAAAGTTTCTGACATAGTACTGTTTTTTAAACAGGTTTTTTGTTTAAAACTGAAATTGTGAGTGAAACTTAGGTTTCATTGTGTTTTTATGTTCTTCAAATATTTCATAAAAGAATTTGGAAGATGACCTGGTGTGGTGGTATGATGCATGCAAGTTTACAAGTGAAAGAAATTTAGAGGAAGGAAGAGGAAACTCGAACTATTCTGGATTTTTATTTTAAGAACTGAAAAAGATATAATCTTTTACTTTTCTTTTTTCGACTTCAGTGACATCAAATATCTGCATAAAAAAATTAGGTTTTTCTACATTTGCTTTTTTAAAATGAACTAAACTAGTATTTACCAATAAGAAGAAGAAAAAAGGTCGCATTAGATCAGATCCATATCGTGTATGCACAGGGTTTCAATGATTATATATGATTACTTTTTTTTATACTTTTTTCTTTCATTTTTATTTTCTCTGAAATTATTAGATACCAAAACAAGCATGTTTATGTGAAAATAATAATTTAAAATATGCTATTTTTTCTAATATAATTCCTGAGTATATAATAATATAATTCCTTACCACAAACTGTTTGTTATGAATGGGATTTAGGATTTCTGACACCTTGGGGACTCTGGAATAAAGAATGATTCGTAGTGCTGGTCAACTTGCATAGTCTTCAGCAAGACTATATATAACAGTTTATCTTATGCTTAATAATATTATTATAAATATACCACACATATTTCAACTCGTATGAAACCAAGAAATAATTGCTTGCTAATAATTGTTATCTTGGAGGCGAAAAAAGAAAAGACAAAACATACAAAATCAATTTTAAATTTGAATAAAATATTGTTCTGAAATACTTGTTTAGAAACTTTGTATACTGCTGTCAACGACAAGTTGGAAACAGATGCTTCCAAATTTATATGTTTGTCGGTGTATGGGGGAAAATTTATGTAAACATGTGTCTATGATCTCATCGGCTTTTGCAAATTACTCTTTTTTTTATCCGCAAGCAAATCAACGTAATGAGAAAAAGCCAAAACAGTGGATTTGTGAATTGTGACGTAGACCGAACGAAAATTACTTTCAGAATAGTGCCACTGAGTTGATAAAAAAAACGCAAAAAACAAGACTACTGCTGCAGTGTTTCTGTTCTCTGTTATCTCTCTTTTTTATATAAACTTTACATTAATTTGTTCTATCATTTTCTACTGGTTTTCCCGAGTCTACACTCTTTTGTCACGCATATTTAATTTGTCGGTTAACTTTTGTTTTCTTCTTTTTTAAGTTCTATAGCATGAAATCTCTAGGGTTATTTGTCAGACCCGGGCCATGGAAAATGACTTCCTACTTCCCACCTACTACTACTAAAGCGAATTATTTAAACATTGTCTTTCTTAGATCAAGCAACCTGATAGGATATTATCTTGTATTGTTTAATCAGTTTACATCTTCTACACCATAAAAAGTAAAACTTTTCTATCATTGCTAATGTAGTCTTTACAAATAAGATAGTATTCTTTTTAGTCCATCATAGTATTCTTAAGGATTCATTGTCCTATAGTCTAAAATCATATTTAACTCCTATCATTTATTACAAATTTATATCAAAGTTGAAGTGTTATTTGTGAATATTTGTAGGGGATAGCAATGGCTTGAAGGGGAAACTTGGGAAGCCTGCTCATCTAGAAGACTGGATTACAACAATCGCACCTTTGACTGTGGGAGAAACAGCCTTCAAGGTTACGTTTGAGTGGGATGAGGAGATACGAACACCAGGAGCCTTTATTATAAGGAACAATCATCATAGTGAGTTCTACCTCAAAAGCCTGACACTTGAAGATGTTCCTGGCCAAGGTGTCATTCGCTTTATCTGCAACTCTTGGGTATACCCTGCTGATAAATATGAAAAGGATCGCATTTTCTTCTCCAACAAGGTACACTTACAAACACAGTATCATGCATGTACTCGCTAAATAGAATGTCACATTTTTATTCGTAATTATTGTAGTTCATTCTGGGACTTCTTGTTGCAAGTTACATATTTTGTACTAATTGCAGACATATCTTCCGAGTGAGACACCAATGCCACTACTTAAGTACAGAGAGGAAGAGCTGGAGAATTTAAGAGGTAATGGGAAGGGCCAGCTCCAAGAATGGGACAGGGTCTATGATTATGATCTTTATAATGATTTGGGAAATCCAGATAAGGGTCCACAACATGCTCGTCCTATTCTAGGAGGGTCTAAGGAATACCCCTACCCTCGGAGGGGAAGAACTGGTAGACCACCAACAAAATCAGGTAAGGCTTTATTTTTGTTGTTTTTTTATTCATTGGAGTCTGTTATTGAATATTTAGGAAAATAACATGAAGATGTAGCTGGGATCTTGGTGGAACTTAAATGTGGCATTGTATAATGACTAGAACTCAAGAATTTGGTAGAGGACGGAAATTGCATATATAGCTTGTGTTTCCATTGCCGAGTTATATTGTAAACTGCTCTTTATGATTGAGCTTATGTGATGTTAGTAACTTAGTAGTTATACTCGAATCATATAAGTTAGGCCCCTTTCATGTCTAGTGAATCACATTTGTTATATATACTGAAGTTAACTCAATTAACAGATTTATTATTATACCTCCCACAGCCCTTATTTATAGAACATAATATAATTTTATGAGATAGGTATAGTTACGTTTGACCACTGCCATATCTTGAGGGACTCATTTGTTGTAACTTTCAAATATTGTATATAGAGATGTCAATTTATTTTGTTGTTTTCTTGGCAGATCCTAAATGTGAGACTAGGCTGAATATTGCCTCGAGCTTAGACATCTATGTTCCAAGGGATGAAAGATTTGGTCACTTGAAAATGGCAGATTTTCTTGCCTATGCACTGAAATCCATTGTTCAAGTTCTAAAACCGGAGTTGGAATCTCTATTTGACAACACCCCTAATGAGTTTGACAGTTTTGAAGATGTATTCAAACTCTATGAAGGTGGGATTGAGGTGCCCGAGGGTATACTTACTGAAGTTAGGGATAACATCCCGGCAGAGATGCTTAAGGAAATTTTCCGATCTGATGGGCAAAGGCTCCTCAAATTTCCTGTGCCTCAAGTGATTGCAGGTGTAGTAGAAATGGATGACTAATATAGCATGTTCTTTGCAAGCAAAAACAAACCAAATCATGCATTTTGTAAAACAATACTATTTAAAAGTGATGTTCTTAATGATTTGGATTTTGGAACAGTGGATAAATCTGCATGGCAAACAGATGAAGAATTTGCTAGAGAAATGCTGGCTGGTATAAATCCTGTCATAATTCGTGGTCTCCAAGTAAGCCCAAGTGTTTTTAATTGATTGTTAATGACTGGATTAAAGTAAAGAATTGTAGGATCTCTGTCATGATTGTCAAATCTACCATTCCTAATATATTTTAGAATCAATATCTAATGAAGAATTGTCTATGATTTTTTTCTCCTCACTGACATCCTAAATAACTGCAGGAGTTCCCACCTGGAAGCAAGCTAGATCCTAAAATCTATGGTAATCAAACCAGTACAATAACAAAAGAACACATCGAAAGTAACCTGGAAGGGCTCACTGTAGATGAGGTAATTTTGAAGATTGATAGGATGCTGTGTTTTTCAGTTTTCACATTAAGATGTTCTTAAACCATAGTTGTCACTGTCAAGTTTTTACTCTTAGCCAATGTTGAGATGCATACTAATTATTTGCATTTGGTTGAATAGGCAATTAGAGAAAGGAGATTGTTCATTTTAGATCTCCATGAGGCAGTGATACCATACATTAGAAGGATTAACTCTACTTCTACAAAGACATATGCCAGCAGGACAATTCTGTTCTTGCAAAAAAAGGGAACTCTAAAGCCCCTAGCCATTGAGTTGAGTTTGCCTCATCCTAATGGAGATGAACATGGTGCAATTAGTAAAGTTTACACTCCTGTGGAACAAGGCGTTGAAAAATCGTTCTGGCAACTGGCCAAAGCTTATGTAGTGGTAGTGGACTCAGGCTATCATCAACTTGTCAGCCACTGGTATAACTCAATCAGAAAAACTAAATACAATCTTAGTTTGTCTACTGTTGAAATTAACTCTAGATATCATACCTGTGTCTCAGGTTGCATACTCATGCAGTGATTGAACCATTCATTCTAGCTACAAATAGGCAGCTTAGTGTGCTTCACCCTATTCATAAACTATTGCATCCTCACTTTCGGGACACCATGAATATAAATGCACTCGGACGACAGATTCTCATCAATGCTGGTGGTGCTCTAGAGTCAACGGTTTGTCCATCTAGGTACTCTATGGAGTTTTCATCTGTGCTTTACAAGGACTGGGTTTTCCCTGAGCAGGCACTGCCTGAAGATCTTGTCAAGAGGTAAGTAAACCATTCAAGCAAAAGACCCTTGCCAATTAACAATTGTTTTCATCTTCTTGTCTAGTATAACTGGGATAACTTGGAATGTATCAAATTAATACATTTGAAAAAGAATGTTGTTGATCAGCTTATGAATATTTGGTTCTTTCAGAGGAGTGGCTGTCAAGGACCCAACTTCCCCATATGGTCTTCGATTATTGATTGAGGATTACCCTTTTGCTGTTGATGGGTTGGAGATTTGGTTTGCTATCAAGACATGGGTTCAGGACTACTGCTCCTTTTACTACAAGGAGGGTGACACAGTGAAGAAAGATACCGAGCTTCAATCTTGGTGGAAGGAAATAAGGGAGGTGGGTCACGGAGACAAGAAAAATGAACCTTGGTGGCCAAAGATGGAGACAAGTGAAGATCTGATTCAGACCTGCACTATTCTTATATGGATTGCCTCAGCTCTCCATGCTGCAATCAACTTTGGACAATATCCATTTGGAGGTTTCCCACCAAGTCGTCCAGCTATAAGCCGGCGATTCATGCCAGAAGAAGGAACTCCAGAATATGATGAACTGGTGGCAGATCCTGCAAAGGCTTATCTGAAAACAATTAGTTCACAGTTTCAGGCTGTTCTTGGCATTTCACTTGTGGAAATCTTGTCCAAACATTCTAGTGATGAGGTTTACCTTGGGCAGAGAGATACTCCAGATTGGACATCTGATGCAGAGCCATTGCAAGCCTTTGAGAAGTTTGGCAAAACACTTGCAAGCATTGAGGAAAGGATCTTGAGGATGAACAGTGATGAGAAACTGAGAAACCGGTTTGGTCCAGTTAAGATGCCATACACCTTGCTTTATCCAACAAGCAAAGGTGGACTAACTGGCATGGGGGTTCCTAATAGTATCTCAATTTGAAAGGTCTTCACTTTAGTTGTAATAAATAATAATAATAATAATGACCTTAGGGTTTTGGTTAATTTGCATTATGATTTATAATGTAGATTGTTTGGCCTTTTGCTTTGCCTTCATGAGATTTCTCTACGCTGAATCTCCTTATTCCTTGGAATCTCAATCACATTCAAATCCCATTATTCATCTCCCTTAACCCTCTGTTTCATACATTACACTGAATTTCACAATGTCGTGTTAATTCAAATATATTAAAAAAATTCTTATTCATTTTTCAAAATACTGAGGTCATGTCTTTCAAATGAGAAGAAATATGAATCTTAGGCAGAAAATATTATGAATAATTTTAAAATGAAATTTAAAATTCTTCTTCCAAAAACACGTTTTATCATAATATTAAAATCTTCATAAAAATATATTTTTTCTAAATTTAGATTGGGTAAATTGGTTGCCGTAGATTTGAAATGAAAATTCACTTGTATCCTCATCTCATCTTTGTTCATTATAAAAATTGTACTTCATCTTCATTAGTATTGGGTACGTGCCCATATTCGTATAGCCTAAATATTAATTAAATATTTTTTTATAAAAAAATTACAACATAAAACATGTTATTATTAAGATTTTAATGTAAAAGTGACTATTTTTTTTCAGAACTCAGAGAAAAAATTATATTAGAATAAAGTGTTAAATATTTTTTGTAAAAATGTCAACTAATTATATAAAAGAATAAATAACTACGCATAATTTAATTTTTTTACTACTAGAACATTTATTATTTTTGCTTGAAAAAGAAAGTATGTTGAAAATCTGAGTTAATTTTATGGATATTAAAGTGAGTTCAACAGTTGAGAAAAAATAATGAAAAATCATGTAACTAAGTTTTTCTAATAATACAAAACCAAGAATCAAGGAGTTATATTTTGGTTACCTAGTAAATTAAGGGTTTACTTTAAATTTATACATTATCGAAAAAAAATATATATACAATAAATAAAAAATAAAGCAAAAGTATAATTTGTGTAACATAAAACAATTTAATTCAATAAATAAAGCTTTATATTTCCTTAAATGCAACAATTGTTTGAACCAGGCACACTACACAAAGGAATAATGTATAATTGAAGTTCTCATAAAATGGAAAGTACTAGTGACACTATGACACTAGTGAACTTGATTGATGGATATTAAATGAACTTAGAGATAGAAAATGAAAAATTATATACTAAAAGAAGATCATTAAATCAAGTGAAACAATAGATTAAAGATAATAATGAGAATAATTTTTTTTATATTATCTAATAAACTAAGCATATTTTAGTAGTATAAAATAGATAATACGAGAGATGTGTACATGCTATCATACCTAAATTAAATATATCATATATTATGTATATTCTTATTTAAATTAATATTTTTTTCATCTTAACCTGTGTTATACAAACTGAAATGAAATTGATAACTTATCTCATCCATATTATAAATTGACGTGTTTGTAGGCTGTAGTCATTAGTATAACACAATAAAAATATAATAAACAAAAATAAAATTGAATTAAAATTTAATATTTTAATTAAATAATATTTAATATCTAAAAAAATAAATATTAATAATACTTTAATAAATTAAATAATATATAATTTTTTTAAAATATATAAAATTTATATATAAAATATTAAGAACCATAATTTTAACTCCAAAAATAATAATATCACTTTTTAAAAAACATCATAAATAAAACAAACGACTTTGTCGGGTTGACTGGACAAGTGGTGAATTCAAAATGTAAACCAATTATGTTAAATGATGGTATGTTGGGTCTTAACTACCCATACATCCACTCTCATTCTCCCCAGTTACGTATATCCTTGTTTGTAATTAGCTTATACATTTACAACTAGGTGCATTTACTACTTTGGAGTGAAGTGAAACTAAATAGAAACAATGTATATAAATTTTCAACAGCCACTTGAAAAATAAATGAAGCTAGTAGCTGTTTGCACAAGTCCACAACCAGTCAAAGATTGGTATATATATATATTAAACAAAAAGTTTGAAAAATAATTTTGGAGATAACTTTATCATTGAATATAAATAAAATAGTTTGTAAAAATGAGATAAAAACTGAACATATGATAAAATATTAATATTTATGAGGGGTAAAACAGGGAGGATATATACAATGTTAATAAAACATTAAGTAAGATCAATGCAATAAATTAATATTAACTAACTTTTCTTAACTCAGACAATTAATTTTGTTTATATTTAAATTCAGAGAAAAAATTGTTTGTAAAATAATATGAGAGTTTTTTTAACTACTGTTCTTGAAGGGAATTAATTTTTTTAGCTAGAGGTGTTTCTAGTTCCAATATTTTTTCTTCAAATTATGATTTTTATGCTGGCTTTTAAAACATTGATTTTATTTTCTACATTTTTTTATTACCCAAATTTTTTCATGCAGGGAAAATACTATTTTTTGGAACTAACTTTTGCGTATTTTAAAAGTATTAGAATTAAAGTTATCGACAAAAAATAAAATATAAATTTCTTTAGAAACTAAAAATTTTCAGTTAAAAATTTACTATTGATTTCTTAATTATAAATTATATTAATACTCGTCAAAATTTTCAAATTTATCTTATTTTTTTCGATTCACACAATAACCTTTTAGTTGTTTTAAAAAATATCACATTCTTATGTTATTTTAATATTTTTAATTTTTAAAAAAGGTTTCATTATATATTTGCAACAAGTTGCTGTTATTAACATTAAAAAGCAAACACAATCTGTGAGCGTTAGTATAATTTACTCATCCCTTAATCAGTATTATTTATTTGTTAATATTCTTTAATGAACATGATAACGAATAATAAGATAAAATAGGATAAATTATTGTTATTATAAATAACAATGAATGGTAAGATGAAATATATTTTTTTACACCAACCATAAATTAAAACTCAATTCAAATTCACGGAAAATGACGGGGAAACATGTGCAATATTCTCTTCCAAAATTTCAAATATAATCAGGTACTGCATCCCCAGTGAGACGCATAATGTGGGCCGTTGATGGGAAGTAACTACTGACGTGTAGGGTGATGGATATGATAACACGAATCCGTATTCTCCCTCCTCGACCGTGCTGGTGGGTGATGCGGAGAGCGAAAAATCTCATTGGTTAATGCCCTCGTTTTATTCAAGTTTCGCGGCAATGCGTTACTCTTTATCTCTCTCTGCGTAAACCCTGCCACTCTCGTTTTCCTCTTCTTCTCTCGTGCTTCAGCGGGACTCGGAACCCTACGAGAGCGGTGAGTGTCACGGAACCATTTCTGCTTTCCGATCTGTAATCTAGGGTTTGAATTCGGAAAGGAAAATACAATTTGCCTCATCTTTTTGTTAATCAGAAGGAATTTGTCCGCTTATGCTCGCTCTTGGCCGTTTTTTCGTAACACGTTATTGTTTTACCGTTGCTTTGTTTTTTTTTTTTTTTCCGAAGAAGCAAGCTGGTTGGAGCCGGTTGTCTGATTATTGAATTTGTTTCTTTCGAAAATTTGAATCGGTGTTCCATTTTGTTTATTTTAAAAATATTTGAGGTGGTCTGCGGTGAAGGTTTTGCGTTTTATCGGGACGATTTGAATGTTGTGAAGCGCGTTGTTAATTGCTAAATTCGACGTGATCGTGAGTTCAGCTTGGAAGATGCGGATCTTTGTTGCTAAGTAGTTGTGTTTAGCTTGCAACGATTTCAATTTGCTGTCTGCCCTGAGAGTTTGAAAATGTTTCAGGTGCATTGTGAATTTGCCGCTTATACCGTTAGTTTGTTGCTGGTTAAGATTGAACTGATGCTCGGTTCTCTTGGGGTGGGCGGGGTAAATAACTGTGGTTTCCTTATCTGGTTTGGACTTTGCTGTCTTAAGTAAAAAGAGTAGCAATATGATCTAAGTGTCTGCTTTATTTTTACTTTTTTTTCCTGAAAAATCTGAATGCCTGGTGTGAAGCAATTGAACTTTTGGGCCCTAATTGTTTTAATTCACGAGAAAGGCAGGGAAATTTATGTTCATTATTTCACTATATAACTTGGGGGAAGGGGAATAATGGAGGCCAAAAGAACTTGCACTGATCTACGCTTCCATATTTATTAAATATTCCATAAGTGAAATTCTTGTTGTTTCTATTGCATTATTGATTAATTCATTAGTGGAGTTTGAACTGGACTAACATTATTGATTGTGGCTTTGTTTTTGGGTTCAGACATAAGGGCTCAATGGCACCAACAAGGAAATCTAGAAGTGTTAGTAAGCGGATTTCAAATTCAAGTGATGTTTCTCCTGAGAAAGATGGTGTTAATTCAAATAAAAACAAGCATCGGGTATGTCATGATCAGATGGTTTTTATTCTGAAACTAGAAGCAGTAGGACACATAAATTAAAATACATAAATACAATACTGCATCCTGCTTGGTATTATGTTTTTAGAATAGTTTTACAAAGAGGCTAAAGTGGCACTTCTTGGATTTCAGAATATTGGTGTTAGTATTTGTACATTTCACTTGAAAAGTTGTAAACTATGTTGCACAGGTACCAATATACAAGTATCTGGTAAGACTTGATACACATATATAATTATTTTTTGAAAATTATGACATGAGATGGCTATATATATTATATGAAATAGAAATTTATTTATGTTAGTTTGCTGTATTGTGTGAAATTTTTAAGAAAAAATACTACAAGATTCAGATTATGCTTTGAAGTACGGAATTAGAGAGAGAATGACTTGAATCTGTATCTTTTACTTTTTGAATCACTTGTTTTGATGATAGTGTGGGTATCCACAAAACATACACACACAGAAAATAGGGATATGCCAAAAATACATATGCAAAACATGTGTGTAAGTATTTGAAATCGGATATTGATATATAACCAAATTTTGAGTATCCATCTATCATACATAGTTGTTCCTGTCTTCCAAAGTATGTGAACAGAAAACAATATTTCTTCTATTGTTTTAGCCTCAAAATTTTGAATCCTTGTTAATGTGTGCCCTTTGCACAGAAGAAAAAGTTGACTGATAAATTGGGATCTCAGTGGAGCAAGGAGGAACTAGAAGGATTTTATGAAGCATATAGAATGTATGGGAAAGACTGGAAGAAGGTGCTCTTTTGTTGTGGTCTTTTTTTTCTTTCGCCATCCTGCTTGTTCATTAGGATATTCGAGGACAATTGGGCTTGTTCTCTCCTTTTCCCCTATCATTATCATGCCAATTGTTGGTAGAATTTTTGTTACAGTTCTCTGTTCTTATTTATTTGGATTTCCAGGTGGCTGGTGTTGTACGAAATAGAACCACTGAAATGGTAGAAGCTCTTTACAATATGAATCGGGTAAATCAATATTACTGAGGCATACTCTATAGTCGTATTTCATTTTTGTTATGTACATTCTAACTTTTGTTTAAAAATTTATTTTGTGTGCATGCATTTTTAGTGTAACTGAGTTGACTAAAAATTTAGATGACAATATATGTTCAATTTCTACCTATGGAACCTAAGACTTTTGCCTCTACTTACTCTACCCTTATTTTCTTCTTCGCCATTTTTAACTGGGACGTTATTTGATATCAAGCTATGACTGTCCGTTCACCAAATTGTAATGGTTATGCCCGCATAACATGTTTAGGTCCTTGCTTCTAGTTATCGTGAATTGACTTACTAGTGTTGTGTAGATCTTGTTTTAAGTGTCATTGAATCTACAACTTGTAATCTACAGGCATATCTCTCTCTGCCAGAGGGCACGGCTTCTGTTGTTGGCCTCATAGCAATGATGACTGATCACTACAATGTGCTGGTAAGGTCAAAGTTGTTTATTTTAGTAGATTTTTTTCCTAGAAAGAAGGTGGAAACTATTCTATTGAAAACTAAATCAAAACCCCGTTCTCATTATTTGCCATGGTATCCCTTGTTATATTATAATCTTTCAATTTCTTTTTCCATCATGGCATTACAATTGATGTAATTCATGCGTACTTTTGGATTTGTATTTGTCTTGATATTTATTGAAATATATTAATATTTGTGAAAGCTGTGTTCTTCTATGTCTAGTTTCACCTTTTTTCCTTGCTCCCTCATGGTATGTTATATTGTGTTGACTATGCATCTATAAATTGTCATTTTCTGGACTTGAATTTGTCAGGAAGAGAGTGACAGTGAAAGGGAGAGCAGTGATGCACTAGGACCTCGGAAATTTATAAAACGAAAGCGGGAAAAAGTTCAGCTTAGTGTCTCTAAAGACCAGTCTCATTCAATTGCTTCCAGTGAAGGTTGCCTCTCTTTATTGAAGAAGAGACGCTTAGATGGTAAAATACCTATTGTGGGGCCACTCCCTCTGTTCTTTCCTCTTCCAGAGAACCATTTTTGGTTTGCCTTTCTATAAATTGCTTTTATTCCACCCAGGTGACAGAAGTTACTGTGGTTTTAATCCTTGCACCCGGAAAGCAGTAGACTAGTAGTTATGTATGTAACAAATGGAAACTGGCAAAGTTCTCCCATATTATACAAAAACTCCAATAAAGATTCTTATGAAAGATTTAATTTAGGTTTTGGACTTTGTTTTTATGCTGGTAGAAGGTCAGATGCTAGATATTAAATTCATTAAATAGTTTTTTTTACCTAATAGCTTAATTTTTTAGGAGAGTTGATCATGTTATCAAAGCCTTTTGCAACCAAGTGACCAAGTGTTCAATCCTTGCTGCTTTCATTCATCTAAATAATTGAATTTTAAATAATGCTTTAAACCCTTCTTGAACTGCCCCTCCTTTTCCATCTCATTTCTAATGGTACAAAATGTGCAGGTAGAATATTATCATAGATTTCAACTTCTTTAAACCCAGATATCCTATATGGTAACATTATTGATTATTCTGACTTGTTAATCTTGCCCACGTTCCTTGTAATCATATTATGCAAAATATTCTGCACTGGATTGCAATATTAATGATTATTCAATTAATCAGGTATCGTGCCTCATGCTGTTGGTAAAAGGACTCCTCGTGTCCCAGTTTCTTATTCTTATAAGAAAGATTACACAGAAAATTATGTTTCGCCTTATAGAAGAAGCCTGAAGTCAACTACTGATGCCAATGATGATGAAGTTGCACATGTTGTAGCTTTGGCCTTAACTGAGGCTGCACAAAGAGGAGGCTCTCCCCAAGTTTCTCAATCACCACGTAGAAGAGTAGAGCAAAAACCCTCACCTGTACAGCGCTGGGAAAAGAAGGTATTAAATGTTCACTGCCTTTTTCTTCCATTATCTTGTATTTGTTGGCTGTATTATTACTTCAAGCTGTGCACGTTCAAATAGAATGGAATGGTAATCTTTGGGAGTGATATGCTTGTGTTTGATGCATTCTATTTTAAAAATGTAATTATTTTACAATTTGTCAACTAGCATCAAGTGTCAGAGACAACTCGTGCCAAGTTACACAATCTTTCAGTGGATGAAGAGTTATTAGATGGTAGTATAGAAAGCAGGGGAGCTGACAATAGAGAATATGCAAGAGATAATAGTTCATTGATGGATATGGAAGGCACAGGCACAGTTGAAGTTCTTCAGAAGGGGGGGAAATTTTACAGAAAGAGAGAGAGAGTGAAAAATGTTGGAAACCATCAGCTTGATGATGGTGGGGAAGCATGTAGCGGTACTGAAGAAGGGCTCTGTTTTAGTTCACTAAAGGAGATGGTTGATAGTGAGGTTACTAATGAAAAGCTTGAAAAAATCTCTCCAAAAGGCGGGGGGAAACGAAACAAGAAACTCTTCTTTGGAGGTAATTCTGTCACTAGACATGTATGCAAATTGTTTGTTCGACTTTTAGTTGCTTTCCCCCCTTAGCCTTGGGTCAAGGTGACGTTAGACTTCTGTGAAATTGACTTTTCTTCTTCATCTCTGAATTTGCAACTTTTAATTACTTACTTTATTTGACAGATGAAACCCCTGCCTTGAATGCGTTGCAAACTTTAGCAGATCTGTCTCTAATGATGCCAATATCTACAATAGATTCTGGTAAGTATAAAGTGATATATTTATCCTCAATAAAATGTAATTGTAAGAGGCTTTTTCATGTACGTGCCACAGAGCAATATCTAAACCAGAAAAAAGAATCCAAAATCAGTTTTTTCACATTCAACACTAATGCACAGTTGTTGAACAATATATATATATATATATATATATATATATATTTGTTTAGATCAGTTATAACTGTCACAACACAATTGTCACCTCATGTAGATATAGTTTTCTGCTAGACACTTTAAATATACTTTAGAAACAGAAGCTTAGTGACCTTTTTTGCAATCATTCTAAAATTCAGAAATTCTATCACAGTTTTTCTTTCTCTCTCTCTATATTCAGTACCAGTTGAAATTGATTTGCCTTATTTTGGTCCATCTTCCTTGAATGTTATGGACTGTACTTTTAAGTTTAACTCCTTATTTCATACTTCCTCTGTTTTACTTTGACTGTTGAATTTTTGAAAGACCCTTTGTTTATATTTTACTGTCATTTTTCAAAGTTGAAGATCACATTAATAACTCTTTGTCATTTACACCTTTACTTTTCACCTAATCTTGTATTAGATTGTATATATGTATTTATTGTGATATAGAAATGAAAGTGGTAAAATAAAAAATCTTATAAATATTGTACTAAGATGAAGAAAATTTATTACATTTATTGGTTTTTCCAAAGGAACCTTAAACAACACTTAAAAAAGAAATGCAAAATGTATTATTTGAGCTTCATTTTTCACTTATTTAACTCAAATGCTCAGACTGGAATCTACTTTTTGTTTCTGCAGTCGATCATGATTGCTGTTGTAGTCAATAGTGAGATTTAACAAAAAAATCATTGTTTATCAGACAAATCTAAAGCCTTTTTCATTTACCTTTCAATGTTTCACCCTTGCCCATCTAGAATCATCCATCCAATTGAAGGGAGACAGAATTTCTGCTGATAAAGATAGTAAGTCTGCTTTACCTGAAGCAACATCAACAAGCCATAAGAGACATAAACTTAAACGCAGTGTAGTGCCTGAAATTGAGGTTTCAACCTCCAAAAAGTCCAAGCTTGGAAAGGAATCGGCAAAGGATACCAATGTGCTCTCTGAATCAAAAGAACAACTTCCTTTTGTTGATGCAACATGGAAAAGGAAGCGGAAGTCTATGGTTCCAAAGGTAAATACATTTTTTGTATGCTTTATTGAACAGATATTATACAGAGTCTGTTCTGGTTTTGCTTATTTTCTTTTTCTTTTCAAATCAGTTTTCTAGTTGAGAAAATATTTTCTCTTGTAACAACTTGGTTTAATAAAAAAAATGTCGTTACATAAACTTGAGAGCTTTTTTAATAATTTCAGCTTCTAGCCATGAAACAAACAGTATCATTATATAACCCTGCAGGGATCTTGGCACAGTGGCAGGGATCGTTCATCTTGCTAGGTGTCAACAAGCATTTTAGACAATTCTAGCAAAAAATTGTAGTGCTCTAGCTCTTTGACAAAAATATTCCTGAAAGTGATTGTTTAAAATTATTTTAGAAGTTTTGGAAATAAATGCAATTGTACCCTCAATAAAACATAATGTGTTAATAATTCCTTAAATACTCATCCTTGTTTATACCAATTATATCCCAATAAAATAAAAAGCAGTTCACAAAGTATTAGAAAACATAAAATAACAACTACGATGAAAACCTTATTCTACTAAGGGAGATTTATTATAAGGATCACACTATACCGATGGACTTGATTAAATACCAAATCCTCAGATATTTTATTCACAACAAAATTCCTCTTCGCAGCTTCCTCCAATGGCCTACTTGATCTTTCTCTTCCTTTTCATAAAACTAAAAAGACACATTATTTCTACTCTCCTCGCTGGTGCTGGTAGTAGCTTACCTTACATGTGCAGACCACCTTAGTTTTTTTTTATTATCTTTTCCTCAATTGGTGTTAGACCAATATATGATTATATACATCTTTTTGTATCTTATTCTTTCATTTATGTCCACCTTAACATTCTCATTTATGCTACTCCTACCTTTTAATCTTGTTCCTTTAAAGTTCAACATTCACTAACAGAGAGTATAACTGGATTTATATCACTACAATAAACTTTCCTTTGTGCTTGGTAGGTACTTTGCAATCACAAATAATTCTTGTTTCCTTTATTCTCCATTTTAACCCTCTAGTTTGTTTCTTATGTTACATCCTACATAATTTTCCCTTCAGTTTGAAATTTGATCTTAGATATTAAACTTTTAAAAACTTGTGGTATGGCATTGTATGGAAAGGATTGAATATAAAAGAAAGTATAGGAGAAATAACAGGTCTTTATTTTATTCACTTTGGAAAAAAATATCCCTACTGCAGTACGAAGATTGAAGAATGTGTTTTACAGGAATTCGGGAGCCTAATCTCTCCCTTACAACCAGATAATACCTCTGTCTCAAACCCTCATATCTCCTCCTTCTTACTGTATACTACTGACTTTACTAATCCCTGGACATTGGGCTTTTTGGGCCCAATCCCTTGCTACCTCTTCTTGCATTAACTACTAATGCGAGGCCTGTTACTAGCAACATTTTCTCCCATTTTTAAAACTGAGTCATTTTTTTCTTGTTTCTCATTAAAATTGCAATACATATACTGTTACTCTTAGAAAAAAAACCCTTCGATTTGAAAGTCTGTCTCCAAAGCTCAATTTTAGAGTTAATTGCTTCTGTTGATTCCACAATCAAAACTATATCATGTGTAAAATAAGGCTGTACTTTCTAAAATATGTGGAAATGAAGAAATAATCCTTTGATGACTTTAATATAATATTGACATTAGAGATATTTCAACTCTTCCACTTAAGCTAAAGCTAACTAAGGTTGAAGATTGCTATAAGCATGTGTATGGTGTCTGATAGTCTTGCTGTGATGATATTTTTGCTGATTAGACCATTTCTCCTACATGGACAATCAAGTGTATCGTACACGAGTAATAGTTGCCATGATGTTTTTGATAGTGTTATTGCCATGTGGTATAATGTATTCTGGCCATCATAATTGTTTCTCTGTACATTCACAATTTTTTTTCCGATCCAATGAACTCTGGTCTGTTTGTCTCTGTTGAGTCTTAAAATTGTCAATTTATTAACATTTGAAACAGCTCAATTAGTGAGGGAAGGTTTGTTTGGCTGTAGGTTGCAAATGCAAAGCTTGATACTTTTCCAAGTGGTCCCTTGAAAGATGAGGTATGCAAGTCTTTTTTTATTTTTTCTGGATTATATATGTAAATCTCTGCAGTTTTGAAGCAAGTTTTATTGTTATTAAAAGTTTTATCCGTTCAAGCGATAGAAGAGTAGCTTGAATATTAATATAGTATGGATAACCTTGTCGATTTTAAAAAAGTAGTTTCAGGAATTGTGTATTCTATCTGCTTAAGGATAGCAAATGTTCAAAACTATAGTTTGGTGTAGTTCTGGTCTGTTTTAACTTCACATCAAAATATGGCTACTAGATACTGGATCAAAAACTCTGAACTGGGGTAATTTTGCTTTATATTTCTTCTATTAAGTCTGGTACCAATAGATGGCAGTACCAGAACAACAGAATTACATGGAGTGTTTGGGTGCATTTGGATTGAGGTTTAATTGTTGGCTATCTTCAACCATATTTTTCTCCGTTTATATGCCTATAGTTTTCAGTCTGTTAAGGCGCATTAAGTTTGGTGTCCATTTCGCCGTTTGTGTAATTCATTGATGCATAGGCACAAATAGTTATTTTAAGAAATTCATTGATGGATAGCCACACTATGTTTGGTATCACTAGGTATGTTCACCCTGTTTATATTGATATAGATACAAATAAGTATCAGAAGAAAACATGACACATGTGAAGCTAAAAAATCCAGTTTTTATATTTTCTTTTTTGAATATGTAATAATGTGTCCAATTGTTGTTGAAGTTATTTTATTTCCTCCTATCTTTGAATATGCTTGGAACAAATTATATTCTACTCATCAAAGTTATGTGTGCCTGTAGGCTTTAGATGATGAGAAAAAACCAGTGGCTAAAGGAAAACATGGTGATCAGGTTTTTATCCTACCAAAGCAATTGAAGACAGTTAAATCATCAGAGAGTTCCTTGTTTAGTGATCAGAAAGATTTGACAGCATCAATGGCAGAAACTCCACTTTTGAACGAAGTTAGTTTACCAACTAAACGAAGTAGACGGAAGATGAATTTACCGAGAACTTCCTTTGCTAAAGAGAAGTCTTCTGATTACATATTGAAAAGTCAACCTAACAAGCACTCTGCGGTGAAGGTACACATTTTTTCTTAGTTTAAAATGATTGTGTGCTTTAATTCTTTTGAGGACTTCAATATTTTTTGTTTAAATAATATATTTTTTATAATTTGCAGGAGAAGCTTTCTAGTTGCTTGTCATCTGATATAGTTCGCAGATGGTTTATTTTTGAATGGTTTTATAGTGCAATTGATTATCCATGGTTTGCCAAAAGGGAATTGATGGAATACTTAAATCATGTTGGACTAGGGAATATCCCAAGGTTAACTCGCGTTGAGTGGAGTGTTGTAAGAGGGTATGTAATTCAGTTAAGGTTATTATGTTCTTCTGCTAAACCTTGTGAACAGTAAATGATTTATTTGAAATTGCCATACCATACTTGTTTTTTGCAGTTCCCTTGGCAAACCCCGGCGGCTTTCTGAACATTTTCTTCACGATGAAAGGCAAAAACTTGCAGAGTATCGGGAATCAGTGAGAAAGCATTATGCTGAACTGCGGACTGGTATTAGGGATGGACTTCCAACTGATTTAGCTAGACCATTATGTGTTGGACAGAGAGTAATTGCTGTTCATCCAAAAACAAGAGAGATTCATGATGGTAGTGTGCTTACCGTTGATTATGACAAGTGCAGGATTCAGTTTGACCGTCCTGAGTTAGGTGTTGAGTTTGTAATGGTAATGTGATTTCTTATTATCATGCTGTTTTTTAAATAATGGCCATTTTTCAATAAGTATGTGGGCACATTTGTTTCAGTTTAATTGTGGGGAAAATTTGCTTTACTTTTCTTTTTCAGAAATGGTTGATCCAAAGGAGTGATTGATTCCATAAAATAAGTTGAACCATGTGTGTCACACGTTGTTATATTGTAATAAACAATAAAAAAAGCTACCTTGTGCTGTAAAGCTCCTGCAATGCAGAGTGTCTAGGGAAAGGTTGGACCCACTATGTGTGTATTGAAGGCAGCCTTGCATTTGCAATAGGTTGATTTCAAGACAGCCTATCTTCTACATGTCACATTTTGGCAACTCCAATGAAGGAAATTGGTTTAGTATTTATAAAATATATATATATATGGTCTTCGTATACCACTTGCTGTAAATAAAAAAGGAAAGGCATAATTAAAAGATTTTTCTTCCTGTTGAATAAATTAGCTTGATATTTTGAAGCATGAACTTGGTTCACTTTTTTTCTGCTTTTGATGAGTGGATTTTTGGTTCAGGACATTGATTGTATGCCTTTCAATCCATTAGATAATATGCCAGAAGCTCTGAGGAGGCATATTGATGACAGAAAAGGCTCGCCTATAGAGCCACATGTTAATGGAACTTCAAATTTTGGCGGCTGCGAAAATCATTCCTCACCGGTTAAGGTACATACTTCCTCAAGTGCTTTAGTAATGCATGGAAAGGTTAGATGGCTAACACCTATCAATGTATTGGTATTATGCCTCAATTTGGTGCTTACTCTTTTTATTTTATACATTCATATACTGACATTATAATTTAGATTTAATTTTCTTCAACTATCTCATGTATTTTCACTTATTCAAGGAGTTTAACTATAATAATTGCTACTTGAAAAGTTCAACATTTAATGATCTGTTAACAGATGATTTTGTTAGTGTTAAAAATATTTGTTGACAGTAGATCAAAATTAAGCACTTAATTTTTTCATTGAAATATAAATATTTTTCTATCCTTTTATCCTGACATAAAAAGCAGTTAATGGTAGAGCTTCATAGTTTTTACTTTTAATGATTGAGAAATGTCTCACTATATCTTTTGAGTAGTGGACAAACATTCACTTATATTCCTGTTGTTTTGCACTGCAATGGTTAGCTGGGTGAATTTACCTGCCCAATACTTTTCTCAAGTTAAAAATATTTGGCTGAAGGAATTCAGAATAAAGGTGTTGTAATGGTTGTTGAATTTTGCATCCGTTTTGCTTGGATTGGCAATCCAGATTTCACTACTAATTGTGAAACATTGATGCTTGAAACATTTGAACAATTTGTAAAAGAATTTATTTTTTGTGAAACATTTTCACGGTTGTTAATTATGGATTTTGCCCAGGCTATGGTTGCTACTGTCGATAACTTCTGTGCACAAGCAGGTTGTGTTCAACCATGTAAAGTTACACACCATCAAGCTAAGGAAGCTGATATACATGCACTTTCTGAACTAAAGCGTGCTCTAGATCGAAAGGTTTATACTTTTTGATGCAGACAAATTAATATTAATGTGTTGTTTTCTAAATATTAATTGCACTGGTCTATCTCTATACGTAAATTTACATTGCTATGGTGAACTTGCATCCACTTTTCCGGTTGGCTGCTCTTACAGGAGACATTGTTGATGGAGCTTCGAAGTTCAAATAGCGACATATTGGAAAACCAGAATGGCATAGAATGCGTAAACGATTCTGAGGTTTTCAAGAAACATTACGCCATGGTACTGGTAGAGCTAAAGGAAGCCAGTGGGCAGGCATGTGGCTTCCAATGGATTATTTCTTTGATTACAACGTTCTGCATTAATCTTGAAGCAAATTTTGATTGGTTGTAACTTACAGGTTTCTGATGCTATGTTACAACTGAGGCAGCGCAATACCTACAGAGGAAACTCTCTGCCACCATGGATGAAGCCGCAAACAAGTTTCAATGTTCATGACGATCTTCCCAATATGTTGGATAGCTCTCTTACACAAGAGTTAGGGTCAACTGTTGTTCAAATTATTAAAGGATCCAGATCAAGGTCACATGCAATGGTAGATGCAGCATTTAAGGTATGTACTGACTATGGATCTTCTACTGCCTCCCCCTCTTGATATTTTTGCATTTATTATTATGAACTTTACATTGAATGGTTTTTGTGCATGTTTTCTCCCCACTATTATTCATCCAGCATTGCATCACTAGTTACAAATTTACAAACGATGATTTGTTGTTTGACTTAGCCACATATCTTTAAAAGCCATGTTGGACAAAAGTCAGATGTAATGGTAGGTCTAGACTGTAGTGAAACATGTTATACAATAGAGCATCGTTCAATTATTTTCTCAAGCTCTAATTTTTGTGAGAACTTTTGGCCCTTTTCGATATAATTCAGGCATTGTCTTTGACAAAGGAAGGTGAAGATGCTTTCGTGAAAATTGGGCAAGCATTGGATTCTATCAATCATCAACAGTTGGCCTCGAAGTCTAGGTTACCTCTGGTTAGGTCTCAAGAGCAAGTGACTGCAAATGGCAGTTTTTATAATCGTAATCATTCAACTTGCAGTGTATCAGAGTCTATACTTAATGATCCATCTGGTGCAAAACTGCATAATTATTCGGACAAATTTGATACTGAACTTCCGTCGGATCTTATCACTTCATGTGTTGCTACATTAATCATGATTCAGGTAATTTCCCCTGGGTTATTGTAAATGTAATGAGTTCCTTGTTATACCAAGTACTGGCGGCAAATTCAGAATTGCACATCTAGCATTTTTGTGTGCACCTTGCCTTTCAACTGACTAATAAATGTTTATAGTCCCGTTTTTGTTCCCCTTCACCACATTGAGAAGGCAACCTACATTGGTTCTCTACATTTGTCTAAAGATTTCAAGTTTATTGAACAAATCTTGCTAACCAAAAAGAAATGTTTTTTTTCACTTGCAGACATGTACTGAACGGCAATACCCTCCAGCTGATGTGGCTCAGATATTAGATTCTGCCGTTAGCAGCCTGCATCCATGCTGTCCTCAAAACCTTCCTATTTATAGAGAAATTCAAATGTGCATGGGAAGAATCAAAACACAGATTTTAGCACTCATCCCTACTTGATTTGTATCGTATGTAGCTGCTGTACATATGATCTGAAGTATAGTTCAGATCACATACGGGCCCCTTGCCCACTTTGTCATGTCTTTTTATTGAGCTACAATAATTTCTTTTACTCCACACCAAGAGTCAAACCGTGGTAGTAGAAATCATGTTGTTCACTGCCCTATCTTTTTAATCTTCGGTGTCAAGTGGTGCTCCTTAATAAAAAATATTCAATAAAAATTATTTATTATTTTGAAATTTCTAAATCTTTTATATACTCTTTTATATATTAACCAAAAAGTAATTAATAAAAAACACTAAATGTTTCCTATCTGTTTTTGGGGAATATCTTAATCCAGAGATAGAAAAGCTAATAAAGCTTCGGTTAGACGATAATTGGGACTTTTAAACATTTTGATATAGTTTATTTTATAACAGCGAATCCATTTCTTTGCAGTGTCAAAGTAGACCTTGGGGTTTGGGGTGGGTGGGGGTATATATATTATAGGCAATTGCTTCCAGCACCATATCACTGTATCCGATTCCCGCGGAAAAGACAAAACTATTCTTAAAAAAAATTTCCGAAATATGTGTTCTGGATTTTTTTTTCTGGAACGAAATTTTATATTACGGATTTTTTTATCTAGAATGAGTTTTTTATTTTTGTTTCTGAATTTTCATTTCCGAAACACAATAATCTCTTTTTTGGATTTTTTTTTCTGGAATGTATTATTTTTTAATTCTGGATTTTTTTGTCCGGAATAGAATTTTAAATTTTGTTTCTGGATTTTTATTTCCGAAACTCAATAATCACTTCCGGATATATTTTTTCAGAATATATTATTTTCAATTCTGAATTTTTATTTTCGGAATAAATGGTAATTTTGGAAATTAAAAAAATATGTTGGGGCAGGTTAAAAATGATAAATGATTGGGTGTATACACGCGTATTCAAAAAATCATATTGCTTTATGTTTGTTGGTTTACCACAAAAAATAAAAAAACCAGAAAGAAAATGTTATTATATGAAAAAATAATATTAGATCATATAGACTATATTACGTATTAAAAATGTACATAACAAAACTTTATATATTATTCAAATACAATAGAAAGTTTTTAGGATGTAATATTTAATGTCCACATATCATGTTAAAGGTGGTGTCTTGATATGGTATATGAATTTGTTCATATTTCATTGGTGTTGAAATAGATCTCTTTTAAAAAGATTTAATTAAATGCATTAATTATCCTTTATCAATTGAATTTGTGACCTTAATTATGATATAAATTGTTAGGGTTTTCAAGGCGATCTATGTAGAGATCTAATAAAAATAAGCTATAAGAGATTACAACATCACTTATGTGTTTTTCTATTTCTTTTTATACGTTGCTCAATTTTTTTATTTATTCAAATATGAGATTCAAACTCATTTAAGTTCTTAATATATCATTACATAGTTTAGTTTAAAACATTACTATATAGTTTAAATGACAAAAATAGTATATAATTTAATGAGCAAAAATACTAAATGACAAAATTAATATATAATTTAATGAGCAAAAATACTAAGTAGTTTAATAGATGATTTTTTCTTAGTTTATCTTCAAGTGGTTTGATTTAGAATTAATTTTACAATTATTTATCTTGGATTCTAAATTATTCATTGAAGATTTTTTCTCCATCACCATTCTTTATTTAAAAAAGAAACAATAAGTAAGATTTGAATTCAGGAAAAGACTTTGTAAACATTTTAACAAACTTATTATTCAAAACTAATTTTGCAATCCTAACCTTCTCTAACATTCATTTGTGTTTAGTCTTTTCATGGTACATATGATATTTTGGCTATCGCACTAAATAGTCATAAAATTTGTTACAATACTCATCTTCTTCAACCATAGAGTTTCATTTACCTTTTTTAAAATCAACCATAGAGTTTCATTTATCTTTTTTAAAATCACTAGAACTTGTAAATTTTTTCTTCCAACAAATCATAGTTCCAAACAACATTAGTACATACTAAGAAAGTGACATTCTCACATCCACATTAACTACTTAATCTTCATCTATAATTCCTTTAAATAGTTTCTATGCCATGAGTAGATTGTCTATACATTAGACAATATAATATCATTTTGTTCAAATAACTCAAAACCAAAAAATTGGATAATAGAGAGTTTCATGTGACTCGATGGTTTAGAATGATCCATCATAAACTCTCAACCACCTTCTTCAAATAGTCTTGTTGAATTAAACATAATTTTTCTATTGTTTGATTAGTCTGTATATTCATTATGATTATTTGTTTGACCAAGATCTTTTACTGAATTGAAAGCTTAATTTTTTCTTTTAAGTCTTCTAATTTCATCTTGATATTAGTTGATCATAAAAATATAATCTACATACAAGATCAAGAACAACACACATATTTATTCTCTTTTCAAAACATACACACAATTATCATAGTTGCACCTAAGAAATCATGTCCATTGTTAAACTTCTTGTACCATTGGCACAAACTTTGTTTTGATTCATGAAGTGATTCTTTCTAGAGATAAAATATTTATTATTATGAACAAAATCTCCAAATTTTTGCAAGTAAATGGTCTCTTCTAGGTCTTCATGTAAGAACATTGTTTTGACATTTAATTGTTCTAACTTTGAATTATATTAATTAACAACTTACATCAAAGTTCTTAATATATTATAACCAACCCCCTCCACTTATGTAAAACTTTTCGTTGTAATCTTACCTTGAATATTTTCTTCTCCACATTTGATATTCCTTCATTTACATCTCACCACCTTTTAAGTTTTAGGTAGTTCCAGATGCGTTCGTGATATTATTCTTAAAGATATACATTCTTCTTTCATGACACATTGTCATTGTTGACCTTCTATACCCTCTGGGTGTCTTCGAAGTTTCTTGGTTTTGAATTGTCTATCTTGCCAATTACACTAAAAATATAACAAATAAGATCAATATACACATACCTCTGTGTAGGTATAATTGTTCTCATCACCTATAATGTGAGTTGTTAACATAACAATCCAAGTTGACACGTTCTAGCTTTTTAGGGTGAGAAGTTGATGATTTGTACTTGTTTTCTAATGCACCTTTTAACCTCTCTAAATGATTGATGACTTTTTACGACAAGTGCATCGCGTTTGTCAGAAGTAATAATTGTCCTAAGGACGGATATCGATCCCACAAGGAACAGTCAATTATCAAGTACAATATTCGCTAAATATAACAACATAAGTTTAGAAGTGATTGGGTTGACACTGATCAATAAGAAAACAAACAAAGAATTAGTTGCTTCAATTAGAAAAATAGGGATTAAGTTTCATCTCTCCCATTCTCATTTTTTTTATTAGCATGTTAATATTGAGTTCTTTGATTGAAATTGATCCCCGTAGAAAATTCATTTATATCGATCTCTCGCATATAAAATCCTTAAGAATGTTTTCTAAATATCGATCTCTCACATAATTTATAAAAACAACTTAGAATCGATTAACATTTCAAGTCTACCCTAGCACTCAAATATGCTAAGTATTGATGTTTAGGTCCAAACTCTAAATACCTCTCGGTCAGATTTAAGATTATCAATTTGTCACCAAAAGTTAAAAGTAAAACAACAATACCAATAATCAATCAAGAACTGAATATTAATATATAAGATATCACCTCAATACATAAGAGTTTGAGCAGATTACTCTCAATCCCAAAGGGTAGAATTAG
>Ga0123342_1000479_pt1 | contig 63041 bp, 22 predicted proteins | sample Turbeawhitnodule_FD_89960 | JGI IMG/M metagenome (GOLD analysis project Ga0123342, IMG submission 89960) | Root nodule microbial communities of legume samples collected from Mexico - Turtle bean Mexico white nodule | ecosystem: Host-associated > Plants > Roots > Nodule | place: Mexico: Nepantla... | reverse complement strand
TATATCTATCACACACTGCTCAAATATATATATATATATATATATATATATATATATATATATATATATATATATATATATATATATATATATATATGGACAACAACTTTTTTTAAGACTGAAAACTATTGAGTTACTTTAGTTTTCTATAAAAATATTATGGATGAAAGGAATCATGAAAGGAGTTTTTTTAAAAGAGATTAACTTTAATGTCATCATTATAATTTCATCAAGTTTTTAGATGATTTGATATTATATTAAGAAAATAATTTTAAGTTTAATTCAAACTTTTTCTATTTTTTGGTTGACTTTAAGTTATGCAGGCATAGTAAATGGTTAAAAATGTGTGATACGGTGGTCTGACTCAAGTGTAAGGCAACAAAAATTAATACTCACTCAGAATAAATGTATTCATCAGAGGATGATATTAGTGTGGAATTTTCTGTTACAGATTTTTTTGCTGATATAGTTATTTATCTAAAATTGTATCTAAAATTGTGCATTTCAATCTAGTGTGCAGAATTGGACTGAATTTTTTTTATGGATGAGTTAAGTGAAAGTTGTGTTTCAGAAAAGGTTTTTTTAAGGAGTTTAAACAAATTAGTGATCTTAATATGATTGAAGATTGTATGCATATTTTTTATAGTTTGTATTTTTGTAGTCTGGAGAATTCATGGAATACATATTTTCTCGTATAAGATCGTGGGACAACTAAGTATATGAGAATACCAACTCTACATTTCTTGCTTCTATAATTGGATCCAGTTGTAAGGACCTTTCTTGTGGCTGTAAGCACAATTATGAAGGTCTAATTTTTGCTGCATAACACTTCTTGGAGTGAAGGCTGGAGGCCCTTGTCCTATGCCAACGACATAGAGGAGGATTTTGATGCATAATTGTCAACTTTAAATTCGGTTGCAGATAGAGCATTAAGTCAAGCAGCTTTGGAGCTGGAAGGTGGGAGCTGCAGGAGCTGTAGACGTGCTGCTGCACTAGCAATTTGAAGAAATTATGCAGCGTTGATGCAGTAGAATTCTGCACAGTTCATGCATAGTGCAGCTCAAAATTAGTGCCAGAGTACAAAATTGTCCCATCTTTTCAATTCTGTTTGTGGCTTTAGTTTGTTACTAGATCATGTATAAGAGTTTGAGATATTATTGAAATGTCCTCTGCATTTATTTTTGTTGATAAAAAAATTATATTTGAAATATAATTTCTTACTAACTGTTTTTTTTATATAGTTAATTAGATGTAAATAGAATTTTTAAGGGACTTTTCAAATATTGTTGATTTTTGAACACATGACTATGGGTTCTCTTAAATCTTATAAGTTAGATTGAATGTTATTAGGTCCTCTTTTATTGAATTTTTTTTTTTATAATAGGATTGGAGTACTCTTAAAATATTTCATATTTACTTATTATTTATAGATAAAAGAAAATTTAATTCAACTTTATCAACCTTTTATATATAAAATATTTATAATTAAGATCTGAAACAAATAATTTTGCAGCAATTTCAAATTTGCCACCATGCCATATTCTAATTTCCAACTCAACTAAACATTGTTTTTTTTTTCTACAACTACCGCAAAAAAGATAAAGGGCTTGCTTTGGGTGGACAACACAAACTTTTGACTTTTTGAATGATATTTTGATAATCTATTTTTTTTTATTAAACTACATTATAACTCTTAATATTATTATTTTAATATTTTTTATTATTTAATTACAAAATTATCTTTTATTATTTAAATGGATCACATAAAAAATTATATATAATTCTGATGATTGTCAAATTATCATTTCTCTTTTTGAATAGGTCAATTTATAATATTTATCAGGGATATTTTTGAGTTGTCAAGAGTGTTGTTTTACTATGTGAAAATATCACTACAATATTCCTTTTTTAATGCTACTTAATCATTAGAAAAATTTTCTTTTGACATTATCTTTTTTTATCTACATTCATTTGATAATTGCTATTCATAATAAAATATTATATTACAATAATAAAATAATAATAATAACAAAACAATATAAAAGTTTAAAATTATCATAACTCATAATCAACCTAACTTTTGTTGCCCAAAACACACAAATGGCAAGTTGAAGATGCCAACGTGGACTTCATCTGTTGTACCTACCCATTTTATCCAGAGTCACAACTTTCAACAGAAAAATGTGTACAGTATGTGAAATAAATATACCATTAGTCCCCACAGAAAAGAAGATGGAAGCATACCCTCATGCTGAGCTTTTGAATATTTATCACACCTCCTATCACAAGGGCAACCTTGTAACCAACGATTGGTTCGTATAATCCTATTTCCTGTCACAAAAATATCGACACTTGATCATTAATTCAATGCTATCAGATTAGATACTGTATTTGGAGTTTAGATATTATTTTCATTCTAATTGATGAAATATATATATGACTATGGACAACATTGTAGATAAAACTTATCATTCAGTTTTACTGATCACAAGCATTTTTTATTTGATCTCTTCTACTAAGTCATCCACCAGAGTCACTATAAGCTATGACTGTTGGATTCAAAAGGCAGTATAAAGGGTGTAGAGTATAACATCAACCACTAAGCAAAAAGTAAGAAAATTAAAGAGGTATTTTAAAAAGTTTAAGTATTAACAAAAAAAATAAGACTACATTAGTATTGATTTTTCGTGTAAGAGACCAGGTTGTATACTAATAAGTAATAGTTTGTTTTAAGGAAAATGATACTTTAACATGATACATACAACTTTTGATACAACTTTGATGTTTTTGTTTTAAAATGAGGTTCACTAAGAACTTGAAATCTCCCTTGTATATGTTTGTAATGAGATGTAGGGAAGAGTGTTACACAGTAGCAATGAAACGGAGTTAGGTTAAATGGTGGCACATGGGTACGGAGCCATTGTTATGGGGATCCTAGCCACAGAACTTGGAGATGGCATTGACCCAACAGCCATACACAGTACTCTGCTCACCCAAAGAAAGAGGGACACTAAAGGTGGCCATAAAGGACACTTTAATGCATACTCTAACCATCAAGCATACTATTCAATGGTACTTACCACTGTTCTAAAGCCAATGCCCCCTTAGAGAAGATCCACACACAGCTTGAAAGCGATCTCAAGGAATTGAAACGAGACAAAATTCACATGACCTGCATAAGCCTCCATTGGCCTGGCCTGACCTGCTAACTACAAATACTAGTCACAGTCACATTCAAACAGAGTTTTCAATACTGTTTTTGAAAAAAATGGTCCCCTTGTTTTCTACTGGTCAGGAAAGGTTGTACCTAAGATAGTTTAAGAGATATTGATCTTTGAGATTAGCATAAAGACACAGTGGACTTATAGCCACTATGTGAACGAATCATGGGTGCTTGTGGGAGTAAGAGGGGTGTGGGACATGCTTGAGAAAAACTTCTCCCTAACTTTACCTTCACGCTCACCATCATGCAACTATGACCTTTTCTCAAATAATGTTGCCCACTTGTTCATTTTAATTTCTCTCAGCTTGTGGTGCCCTAATGTCCCTGCCTTGCTAAATATCACCGCACTTCAACTTCAACGCACTGCATGCTTTGTTCATGCAATTATCTACCGCCACCTTTATAAAATTCCCAACATGCATCGGTTTTTAAATTTTTAAATGAGTTGGATTGATTACCATCATTATCATTTCCATTTATGTATATAACCTTATCTTTTCAATAAGCAACTAAACAATTCACAGGAAACATACAGAAGAAATGAGAAGATTCAAAACAAATATAGGACCAAAAGTTGGTTACTATATATACTGCTTTAACCAGATAGAAACATTCATTCCCAGCATGGTCTCGTGTAGAAATGAAAGGAACCAAGAACGACAAAGTAACGGTAGAAACAGTCAACATCAGCATTAATGCAAGATGAAAGGATCCAGGAGAATGACTGGTTGCTTTCATATAGTCTAGACCTTTCCTCTTCTATCAGAAATTCCATTTCCCCCGCTATAAATGCGATTCTATTCTATTCACCACTTCCTACATGATAGAAAGTGTTCTTGATCAAGTATTCTGCCACCAGCATCCCAATCTCTCCTTCATTACCATATTGAAGAATAAGATAAATACAGGATATAACAATTAAAGCTCGGGATGGTATAAATTAAACTTTCATACATAATTTCCAAAATGGTTTTTTTCGTTGTTTATCTTAGTTTTTAGTATATAGCACTACTTTCTTTAGTTGGCTTTAACACCACCACTGACAAAACTGTTATAGGAAGAAGCACAGGTGCCCGTACTGGAAGGGTATGTAGATTGGAAGAACAGGCCAGCCATCAAAGGACGTCATGGTGGCATGTTTGCAGCCTCCTTTGTTTTAGGTAAGTCTGTCTGGCGACACTTTTCATGTTTCTCTTATTTTCTAACAACAATGTTCATATAAGTAACTGGAACCACGAAATGTTTTAGCTACATGTACTTCTTTTAACCATATACTGTTTAATCGTTTTTCTCCTTCACAAAATTTCCATATTGTTTTTGATATGCATAACATGTTTGTAAATTTCCGACATGGCAAACCCCAGCTGCGGAGGTATTGGAGAACCTAGCATATCTTGCCAATGCAAGCAACCTTGTTTTATATCTGTCCAAGTTTATGCACTTTTCACCATCCACCTCTGCCAACATTGTCACTGAGTTCATGGGAACATCCTTCCTCCTTGCTATTCTTGGGGGGTTTCTGGCCGATGCCTTTATCACTACTTACTCCATCTATCTCATAAGTGCTGCTATAGAATTTATGGTAAGTTCTCATCGTAATAAATTAAGCTTCTATCTTTAGCGTCTATATAAGTTATAGTCTGGTAGCTTTGAATGTCATTACGTGTCAATAATAAAAAGTTAAAAAAAAAAGAGAACCTAACCTATACTTTGTACTTAGGTAGTTAATTACACTTTACTGTAATAAATAAAAAAATTGATTACTATTATGAGAAAAACCACATGGTCAGGATTTTAGACTTTCACTCATGTAGTACAGTACTAGTATCCCCACATAAAGGGACCCTTTTTCCATCCTCAACCAACTCCAAAATTAAAATGACAGAGTAGAAGAAAGATGAAAGAGGCCTGGCTATCATTTATTGCCATTAGATGCTGGTGCACCAAACAGGAAGCAAGATTAGATTGTGCTCAATCTTCTAGTAACCAGATTCTGAGTCACTATATCGCTATTCTTCCGTGTAAAACAGTTAACAAGTGAAACTCCAAGCCAATTTTCAAAATAACTTTTCTTCATATCATCACGATTTATCAGACGTCACCAAAACAGCAAATGAAACAACTTTACCAAAGAAGCATGGATTGATCAAATAAGTTAAGTTCAATGAAGTCAAATAATTGAAGCTCATTAGGAATTAACTGTATAATACAAGCAGTTCCATGCCGTTATCAAGATTATAATCACTACTATATTTAGATCGTACTTTTAAAAGTGAAATTATTTGATGGACACAGGGTTTACTAATGCTCACAATACAAGCACACAAGCCATCACTGAAACCACCAAACTGCGTTATGGGAATCACCGACAGTCCATGCCATAAAATTTATGGTGGGGACTCAGTAATGCTATTCGCAGGCCTGTATCTAGTGGCTCTGGGCGTAGGGGGTATAAAAGGTTCACTTCCTCCTCATGGGGCTGAGCAGTTTGATGAGAATACCCCAGAGGGAAGGAAGCAGAGATCTGCATTTTTCAATTACTTTGTTTTCAGCCTGTCATGTGGAGCATTAATTGCAGTGACTTTTGTGGTATGGATTGAAGACAATAAGGGATGGCAGTGGGGTTTAGGAGTCTCAACTGCTTCAATACTTCTCTCCATCCCAGTTTTTCTTCTTGGTTCACTCAAGTACAGGACCAAGATTCCAACGGGGAGCCCCATTACATCCATGTTCAAGGTATACTTATGAATAAGTACGTTACACAATTCATTTAGTCGTTATTATATAGTTTTCATCTATTTCATGTTTTACTTCTTACATGAGAAAATGAAAGCTTCATTCTTACACAAGACTTAACTATGGTCATGTCTCAAACACTAGAGAAAATTTTCTACTGTACAAAACCACAACACCCAACAAACAAGTTGTCCAGGAATTAAAAGTAACTGCTTTCTCATTTTGGAACTAAAAATTATAATGGCACAACACAAGTATAGAGACCAAATATGAATTATTTGACCGAATAAATAACAGAAAATGACTAGTTTTGTAGTCAAATAAAATGCTAAACAATCTGTTTGGAATTTGCTGTGTTGAAGGTTCTTGTTGCAGCAATATGCAACAACTGCAAATCCAGGAATTCAAGCAATGTTGTCATAAGCATGGCCACAAGTCCATCCCATACAACTGAAAGGGAAGATGGAGAAGAAAGTAGGAGTAGAGAAGAGGTTCCAGGCCAAACTCTAACTGAGAGCCTTAAATTCCTTAACAAAGCAGTGATAGAACCAGTTCACCCAATTTTAGAGTGCACTGTAAAGGAAGTGGAAGAGGTGAAGATTGTGATAAGGATTATTCCCATATTTATGTCCACCATAATGCTAAACTGTTGTCTAGCTCAGCTATCTACATTTTCAGTCCAACAGTCAGCCACTATGAACACCATGCTTGGTTCCTTCAAGGTCCCACCAGCTTCTCTACCAGTGTTCCCTGTCGTCTTCATCATGATCCTTGCCCCACTCTACAACCACATCATTGTTCCATTTGCTAGAAAAGTAACCAACACTGAAATGGGGATCACACATCTACAAAGAATAGGGACAGGCCTATTCCTCTCCATTGTGGCAATGGCTGTGGCAGCTTTGGTGGAAACGAAGAGAAAGAAAACAGCTGCAAAGTTTGGTTTGTTGGACTCAACCAAACCCCTCCCAATAACATTCCTTTGGGTGGCCTTACAATACATTTTTCTTGGTTCAGCTGATCTTTTCACTTTGGCTGGCATGATGGAGTTCTTCTTCACAGAGGCACCGTGGAGCATGAGGTCCTTGGCAACAGCACTCTCATGGGCCTCACTGGCCATGGGGTACTTCTTCAGCACACTTCTTGTGTCCACCATCAACAAGATGACAGGAGCTATTGGACACACACCATGGCTTTTGGGTGCCAACTTGAATCATTATCACCTTGAGAGGTTTTACTGGTTGATGTGTGTTCTCAGTGTACTCAACTTCGTTAATTTTCTCTTCTGGGCCAATTCCTACAAATACAAACATTCAGCAAAGCCTGGATACTAGCTAGAACACACCTACTACGTACATATATACTGTTTCTTGTAACTTGATAACTTTCCTTCGTAGTTTGTGGTTGGACCCAAATAATCAGCACATTGAGACTTTATCTTCATCATGTCCATGCATACACCAATATTGGTTCCACTCTACTATTTCTTGGTTCAATGTACCCAGTTTTAATTTTAAATAAATTAATCCATTGCCTACTATCTATCGGAAAATATGGTACTTTGATAATTCTTGAAATCGTATATAACTGTCATGGGATGAATTTAAAAATAAATATATATAATAAAAAATAAATTTGTAATTAAATTATATAAAAATATTATAATAATAATATTGGGAGTTATAATTTAGTTGTATAAAATATTGAAGTTATTAATATCTCGTTATATATATATATATTTTATTTTATTTTATTTTTATTTTTTTTTCCTTTCGGATTTTCATGAAAACTGTTCTCCCTTATTGCTGGTGCAATGTACTCAGTTTCATGGAACTGTTCTCAATTAAATCTAATGGTGAAGTAAAATGGATTAAAGAAAACCCATATTCAAATATTGCTGTGGCCATTCTAAAAGAATAGAATAACTTGCTTTTACCGACTAATTTAAAAATACATAGATGTTTAATTTTGAAAAAATAACTTAATATATTTGTTTTTTATGTGGTTGACAATCATGATAAATACTTTTAAACAGAGATGGATGCAAATGGATAATAAAATAATATTTGGATACACTTTCATTATATTTTAATTAGTATATTATCTCTCATTCACGATGTTATCGATGACCGTGTTTGAATTGGTTAAAGTATTTTAACTTAATTTTTCAAAATATTTTAAAATGCTGGATCAATATGAGCCGGGGCCAACTTAACAAAAAAAGTGTGGTGGACTCATTAATTTTTAAGTTCTGCATAACTCGTAATCGGCATAGATTGAGACGAATTGACCTGATCCATACAACATAAAAATAAAGTCTAATAATGTTTTTTTAAATTGGACGAAATCATGGTGTTGTTCTAGTATGATCATATTTTATTTTGTACTTTGTTAATCATTAATTTTAATTTATACTTTGAATCACGAAAAACATCAATTTACTAGTACAGAAAATAATATTGATGTTATCAGTACTAGGTTCAATTTTTTATTCAGTTATAATTAATTTAGATTCAACTTTTTTTATAATTATTGAATTTTATTATTCAATTTTTCAGAAGTAATGAAAAAGTAGGAAACATTTTTATTGATTTCTTTATATTCAATTTTTCAATAACAAATATTTTTATTGAATTTTTTTAAAAAATTTATATATAGACTAATATTTATATGGGAAGAGACAGAAAAATCAACCTATATTTACATTACGAGACGGATCAATTCAGGCAGTCACATTGCCATATCTGATACTAAGTATTTAATTAAGATTGATCGCCATATCTGATACTAGCTATTTAATTAAGATTGAGTACTTGAAAAATTAAATAATAACAAAACTGAAAGACACATATAAATTTGTATACGTTAAGTTCCATTTATAAAAATATCCTATAATTTGAAAAGGATTAAATTTTCAGTGCCATTATTTATTTTTTATTTGGTTTCATGTTAATAAAAATTACATTTAATTTTTTAATTTTAAGAATATAGTAATTAAGTCTACTATAAATTGATAGGCTAAACAGATCATACCACTTAAAATTTAAAATAAAAAAGGTAATTTTGTATGTTTAATAAAATAAACTATATAAAAATTAAACTTTGTAATTAAAATTTAAAGATTCTATACAATACATAATACATAATAAATTAAAAAATTAGGAATGTCAGAACAACACACAATGCATAATGAATTGAAGAATTAGAATGTCACATCAAGTCAGGAAAGATCTTCTTGTCATATTTCAACATTATTTTGATCCATCAGTTATAAGTTTTTAAGTTTTACATAATATGTATTACTTGATAACTTAAAGAATTTTAATTTAACATCATATTTGCAATTAGATGATTTTTTTAGATTGATTACTAGGTGAATATAGTTCATCTTGAGGTGGATCAAGTCTATTTTCTTTTTGACATATTATAAAAAAAGTCATTTTTAATATGATTCCACTTAATATGTAAATTTAGGCTCATTTTAACCACTCTACTTCTAAATTATGATTCAAAACAAATTTCTCTAAGTTAACTCATTTAACTTATATAAATACTTTTCATTTTATTATAAGTATTATAATATTATGTATTTTTTCTGTAGAAATTAAATTTATAAATATTATTGTTGTCTCACTCGCTTATATAATGATAAGCTCATTATCCATATTTTATCTTTCCTCCTTTTAGTGGTATCTTCCAAACTATTTCTTAAGTATTGACAAGAGAACACGTTACCCACCATTTCAACCTTTAAAACCAATCAAAGTTTATCTAATGGTTAAGTATTTTTTATTCTCGATAAATTATTAGATTACGCTTTTAATCCTTGATATTTTTTTGAACCTTTTTATCCCTAATAACCTTTTTTTTCTACTTTTTGTTTTCTAAAGCCTGATTTAGAGCACTTTTTATTTATCTAAATCACTTTTGTGGCAAAAATTAAAATAAAAATTTTTTGGATACAATTTTTTTTTTTTAATTAAAGACAAGAAACAAAGTCCAATAGTGTATGAAGAATAGAAAAACATATTTAAGTCTATACATTAAGTTTAGATTTAATAGTCATCATTATAGAAGGAAAACATCCCTACAATAATACTAAAATCTTACTAATATTTATGGATTCCATTTTTTAATAACAAAAATTTAAGTTTGCCAATAAATCTATAAAGATGTTAACAATACTAATATGGACTGAAATACTAATGAACTATTTCACGGAGAAAACACATGTAATGTTTTGAAGTTATTTTATTTTAATAAATTAAAATTTAATATTCATGTTAATTTTAATTATATATATACATATATTTTAAATAAAATTTTAAAATCTAAAATATATATATATATATATATATATATATAATATTAATACGGTACCAACCTGATATTATACAATAAAATTATTATAACTAAAAAACAAAAAAAAAAAAATCTGTAAATTATAAATGATAAAAAAATATTTTAAGTATCAATATTTTATTTTTGAAAAAAAAAATCAAATTAAATAAATTGAAAGAGATAAATCATTAAAAAATTAGAAAATAAGGCTGACCAAAAGCAATTTTACAGGTGAAGATAGTATTGATTATTATCCCATTCATGTTACTTTTTAACTAAATTTATCCACATGAGTACATTTAAAAAAATTACAAAAGTGGATTTGAAGTCGTATTTTTTAAATACAACTTTAAATTAATTTTTACTTTTTTACTTTTTAAAAAAATGGTGTTTATAAATTATATACACAACTTTAAATTTTTTTTTATAGAAGTTGTGTATAATTTTTTGAAATAATTAATTAAAATTTTTTTTAATTCTTTTTATCAAAGAATTAAACATATTTTTTGAAAAAAATAATAATTTATATAAAATAAAATAAATAAATTTTAATGTAAAAAAATAGGAAAATAAAATCGTAAGACTTCATTAAAAATTAAAAATAAAAAAATAAAAAAATTGTATTAAAAGCACTCTTCTATTCAAAAACAACTTTTCTTGTTCCTTCAAAACAAGACTTACCCTTTGTGTACCTTTTTAAAATCTGTTCATTTTAATGAATTTGAATAAAAAAAGCCTAATTTAAGAAAAAAAATCTTCCAACTCTGTTTGTGTGCAATGGTTGTTAGCGTTTACCCAGTGGCTTGTTATTTAGAGTCACCATTGACACTTCCGCTTTTCTCTTATATTCAAATTATAACTTCATAAATTGTTATGTTATTACAACATTTTATTTATATTTATTTTATTATGTGATATAATATTTTATTATGAATAGCAATTTAGATGGATGTAGATAAAAAAAGATGATGTCAAAGAATATTTTTTCAATTATTTATATATTTTTAGGGTTGGACTTTGTATGCCCTTGTCCCACAAATAAGTTAAAAGAAGGCAATAAGTAGTTTTCTAGGTTGTATCAGGAGGAGGATTGTGATTGGTAAAATCTCCTTGACGAGGTTGTGTTGTAATTGGCTTGTCATGGAAGTTAGCTTGCAATTCTGGGTTTTTGACAGACAATATATAAATTGTATATGTGTATGCCAATGGCTATAGAATATAGGGTTAAGACAAATGCGTCATGACTGATGGTGGTGATGAATATGTCAAGAATAGCAAGTTTGTCTACTGCCAGTGTGTGGCTTATAATTTAAGCAAGAGCTCTTCCAAGTCAGCTTTGCTTTGGAAGCCTTTATCTTGAGGTGCCATTTTGATCCTCAGTATTTTGCTTCTAAGTTGTAACTTTTCCTTGCTCTAATTCTCTGTGTTGATGTGAGTATCTAATTATCTTTTTGTTTTTGCATGGAGAGTTGGGATGAATTCTTTTGTAGAATATAAAAGCATATCCACATTGATTGATTTTTTACGGTTTCTGAGTAGTTGTAATCACTGGAACAAAAGAGTCTCCCTGGAGTAGGTGATTTAATATACAATGGTTACATGATTTGGATATGATTATTAAATGATCTGATGTTGGCTTCCAGATTTCATAGTAATCTTTTATGGGGTGAATTCATTAATTTGGCAAGGCTTTTCTCATACTGCCTTTGATTTGTTTATTTCTTTTCTTGCCAGTTAACTCTGCCTTTTTTTTTTTTTTTTTTCCAGTGATAATAATTTTGGGACTAGTGTTGGTGACTCAATATAAAATAACTAACTTATATTGTCCAGTATTGTGCCTTCTTTAGTTCGAATTCTCAAAGTCTGCTGTAAAAAGTACAAGTTTTGGGCATCCTTTTTAATGGTTAAACTCTTTTACCGTATTCATGTTGCATACCCTTCCCTGAATAGCTTGTAGGAATAACACAATCAATGTTTCCTTGATAAAATATTTTGGTTACCTATGCTTTTCATCTTCAACCTTACTGCACTTCATTTCCAGTGCATTAATATACCAATTAATATTCCAGTAGAGGTTTGTTGGACTTTTGTTGGTATGAACACTGGTTTCTCTCCTGCTGCTGAGGACTGTAACTCAATGTTTATCCATAGATTTTGCTAATGTGTGAAATAATTTGTAGTTTACCCTGTGTCCATATTTAGCCTGTAGATTGGCTGTTCGTGTTTAGTCTAAGTCCTTCAAATTTCTTGCATTCAGTTCTTGCATCCTTCAATTGTCATCTTCAAAATTCTGTACCTTGTTGAGTTAGTGCTGATACATTCGAATATTGCAGTTAACAGCAATGGGGAATCTTTTGTGTTGTGTGCAAGTTGAGCAATCTACAGTGGCTGTAAAAGAAGGATTTGGACGATTTGAGCAGGTGCTTCAGCCAGGATGCCATTGCATGCCATGGTTCCTTGGCAAACAAGTTGCTGGTCATCTCTCTCTTCGACTACAACAATTGGATCTTCGATGTGAGACCAAGACAAAGGTTTTGTTTTTGCCTAACACTTTAACTATAACCAATATTTTAAGGCATTTCTTGGTCTTTAATCACCACAAATACTTTCATTTTGGCATGGAGATTTTTTATTAAGTTTATTTGGTTGTCATTCTTGTGTTTCGTTGTCAGGCTAGAGGGCAGTCCTATTGCGAAAGGCAGAGGGAGACCTAGAAAAACTATAGGGAAACTAATGAAAAGGATTTCGAGGTCCATGAGTTAGTCTAAGACATGATTATTAATAATATTGGAGATTGGAGATGACACCTCGACTAAAGATAAAGATATTTCATACTATATAAGTTTAGAAAAAGCTTGATTTGTTGTTGTATGTTCATTTGTCTTTCACTAGTACTGGTTACTCTCAGTTTTCTATGTATAACATATTATTTTGTAAACATTTCTTATTTTCCCGTTGAATTAAAGTTGATCCGTTAAAATGTTTGTCTGCTTACAGGATAATGTCTTTGTTAATGTTGTTGCGTCAATTCAATATCGTGCCCTGGCAGAGAAGGCCAATGATGCTTTTTACAAACTCAGCAATACAAAAACCCAACTTCAGGCATATGTTTTTGATGGTATAAGCTCTAATACTCAGTAACAGAAGCCTGCAATAAGTGGTTTAAGCATATTTGATTAGCTAAGGTGAAATTTCTATTCTCATTGTAGTAATTAGGGCAAGTGTTCCAAAGCTCAACTTGGATGATGCTTTTGAGCAGAAAAATGATATTGCCAAAGCTGTGGAAGAAGAACTTGAGAAGGTTGTTTTTAAATGTGAAAATATATTGTTTACTTATAAGATGAACAGTGAAGTTATGTTAATTTGAATATCATGCTTTATTATCTTAATAGGCTATGTCAGCTTATGGGTACGAAATTGTTCAAACACTGATTGTTGATATAGACCCAGATGAGCATGTGAAGCGAGCTATGAATGAAATCAATGCTGGTATGTTATTCGAGTTTAGTATGTTCATTTTCTGCCCATACTTTATTTATTCTTCGAAAGGGGTTTGATTATTTTTAGAAATATGACTAATATCTTCCTTTTCCTAGTGGTATATGCAGCTACTTGTACTTTGCAAGCTCTTATTCTTTAGTATTAGATCCTAAATCTAATTTCTCGCAGAAATATTGTTTAGGCCTTACATTTTGTTATTTTCGCTGTATAATATGGTATGAAGTGCAATTTTGGAGTCATAGGATTGTTTGTGTTTATAGTCTCTCTTGATTGCTTTATGCTAACATGGGTGGGGAGCAATCTTTCCTCTGGTGATGGATGGAATTATTGTTTTATGCACTTTATCAGCTGCAAGATTGAGGGTGGCAGCTAATGAGAAGGCAGAGGCAGAGAAGATCTTGCTAATTAAACGAGCTGAGGGTGAGGCTGAATCTAAATATCTCTCTGGGATGGGTATTGCTCGCCAACGTCAAGCAATTGTGGATGGATTGAGAGATAGTGTGCTTGGATTCTCAGTCAATGTACCTGGGACGACTGCCAAAGATGTTATGGACATGGTCCTGGTTACTCAGTATTTTGACACCCTGAAAGAAATTGGCGCTGCCTCCAAGTCTTCTTCTGTATTCATTCCACATGGACCTGGTGCTGTTCGTGAAGTTGCTTCCCAAATTCGTGATGGCCTTCTTCAGGCTTCTCATCACTAGCTTCTACTCCACCTAGCGCCTGTGGTTATATACTTGTATTTCTCTGCACTGTTTTGTGATTTGGTTTTAGAATAAACTGCTAAATTGATCCTCCAAAAATTATAACGTCAACTGATTAATCTTCTAAAGAATTTTTCCGTCAAATTAGTCCCACAAATATCTAAAACTTTACCACCTTTGTTCTAAAATTAGTCTTTATTTATATCTTTGAGGGATTGATTTGTTGGCCAAAATCTTTGGAGGACCAGTTTAAGGACCTTTTTTTATCTATACTTTCAGACACAAAGTAATACTGTATACTCTGTTGTCTTTGTTTTGAATCATGCATAATCAAACTATCAAGTATCTGTATATACAACTTGTTTAGATTGTGGAAGTTGAACAATAAATTTCTTATATACAGTTAGAGAATGATTCGTGCTAATCCTTAAATTAAACTCTACGCTTTCTAGCCTGAAGGTTTGCTTGGAATGCAGTGCTAAGTTCTTTCTCCCAAGAAAATATAAAACGACTAACATTTTAGAAATAATAAAGTCATTCACAGCTAATTAAAGAACAGAAGTAACACGGAAGCTACTATCTCATCCAAGAAAAGAAGTAATTCTGGAGCTATTTGTCTCAGAGACTCAACTACAAGAATAAGCACGAATTAATTTAAACTTGAACAGGTAAAGAAGATAAATAAATATCTATGACTAGTACTATAATAATTTTATTTATAAAAATTGTGTATGAGTAGTAGAACTAGACATGGCACATTGGTACTCATATTGTTGTTGAATGTTGAAGAAAATGGATGGCGAAAAGTTTCATCCGTTTTGTGCCATCATTTAGAAGTCTCCTTCCATCCAACAACCTCTGAATTGGAGATGAAAGCTTATCTCAGTGGCATTGACTAGGGTCTTAAAGCCACAGAGACTCCAACCTTGGGATGCAAGTTATTGTCTGTGGTCTTAAAATCCACTTCTCCAGCCATAGACACATAAAATCTCTCCAAGAACCCTTGTTGAATAACAGCGCCTGCCTTGCCAAAGGTGTCAAATCGAGCCTTTACTAACGTTTGCGGAAAAAGTGCATGCTGAGCACCAATGGTGGCACTACTCTCCCCCATTGACAAGCTATGCTTCAGCTCAGCTGCAATGGCAGTCTTGCTTAGGGGGTTCACTTCATGATAACAGGAGGCTTTCAGAATGTCGAAACTGTCATGCCTGCACAACAGAAAGCAACAAGAATATAACACTAAGCTGTAATGATTAAATTCTCTAGTTAGTTTATACGGAACAAATCGATGTCCCTATACATTTTCTGATAAATTTAGCTTTTATACTTCTTGTACAACATATCTCACATGGTCAAGGAAGCAACAAGGAAGGGAGTGTTGAGGCCTACTCCAGCATTCATATTACTGAATGATCTTGTTGGTATGTCTAAAGCAACATTGCCTCCAAGGGACAAGATGTTTGTTCCCACAAGACCCGACATGTTTAGAACAGGGGCATATCCTTTTTCCACGTTTCCTTCTAGTCCAATGCATCCAGTAAGTCCAGTGTAGTTAGTCAAGTGTTGTAGTTCTACCTACGATGATTCCAGAAAATAGTCAGATGTAGAAAAATAAAATAAAATGTTTAAGGCCATGTTTAACTTTCAAGTAAGCTAAAATCAACTCATGCACTTAACTTGCTGGAAAAACTAAACATTTTATTTTCATATCTTCTTTAATCAAACAATGTGTAGTGATACTGATAGTATGTAGGAAAGCGAAAACTAATTTTACCTTCCCAGAATCAGGTATGGTGCACTTGAAAAGGCTCCTGAATCCAGGCACAATTTCATTTACTGTAAAGGATGCAACAGCAAAAACACTAAAGTTAGACATGTTGCATGCAATTCCATGGCTTGTTAAGAAATTCACGTGGCTCTCCTAGTGATTATGGAAAACTTTCACGACTAATTGATGCCTTATACGATTATATGACTCGTGAGATACTAACTGAAGATGCTAAACAAAATGAAACGAAGACTGAAATTCACCCAAAAAAACAAAGACAAAATGAAGGTCGCAGAAAAGCGGTCTTGAGTTCAATCTGTAATTGATATTTGTTTGGAGTAAAATGGTGTTTTGATCACTGAAAATGTAACTTGCAATTTCAACCTTCAACTAAATTATGTCCATGATTAGTAATTGAATTAGTCAAAATTATTCCACATTAATCCCTACTGAGCGAGAGGAATTCAGTGAAACAGGTCTGAAAGTTAGAGGACTGAATCATGATATAATTTAAATCAGAACTAAATTGCAAACTGAACATTTTTGTCACGACCAAAATATCAGCTTACTCATCTGTTATCTACATAAACAGACCCCTTATTCCAACTGAAAAACATTAAAAAATAACAAAAAACATGAACTTGTTTCAACTTTCAATCAGAAGCAGAATTGAAAAGAAGAGAAAGATTGAGTTGATATTCACATTACATTGACAAGAGAGGTCTACGTTGTAGTCCATGAATTGGTAATGAAAGTGAATTGGTGACAGATTTGAATAGTCCTTGTGCAGAACATCTAATACAAAAAGTAAGCAAAATCTGTGTTAAAACTGAAAGATCAAAATGAAAATAATAGCAAGAATGATAACTAGTTGAAGAAACCTTTAGCCTTCTTGCCAATATCAAAATATATCCCCGGAGTGGTGCTCATTTCTCTTAAACAAATGGTCAGAAATCAAAACTTGTTTATCTTTCACCTTTGCATGATTTGTTGGGATGATAATTTATTGGGAGGGAAAGAAGGGAAAAGGAAGTTTCCTCTTGTACAATATGACTCACTTTTTTGGTATCCCTACAAAATGACTCAATTGAAACCTGCATATGTAAGGAAACTTCCATGCACCAATATGAACCTATTATTTCGTACTCCAAAAAGGACACCCAAAGATGTTGACAAACACAGAAGGAGTAAAACTTAAGCCAGCATTGACAACCACTGCCACTGTTTCTGGACACTACCCAAGATGCTGGTCAACAAGGCAAATGGAGCAAAATCTAACCGTTACCGTTTTGTAGTAAGTAAAGTCATTGTTGCTTTGAGCTTAAGCTTTTCTGCAAACATTTTTTCCTGTCACCATTTAACAACTGTACGGTAATCAAACTCAGAATAGCTCCGCAAATCGTCCTCATATTTCTTAACTCAAGTCTTGAATTCGAGTCTTATGCGTAATTTCATATTAATACTATGGGCAAAATTATAGGACAATAATATTTTATGTTACTATTTCAGTTGTAGCTTAAATTAATTTCACTTTTTTTGTGCACCACCAATTGCGTTTAACACTTCACTACAATTGAGAACTGAATGTTGGAAAAATACTTAATAACAAAATATATACTAAAATAAAATTGATATAATCGTGCACATAGGGAAGTGCAAAGCCTTTGGCCTGTTTTTCATTTTTTTAAAATTTCTTCTAGTTTGGTTTTGTTTGTCTTTTTGTGGTGGCACCTCAGTTAGATCAAAAAGAGCACCTCAATAACAACTTTCATATTCAAATTACACACTTTTTTCTCTAAAGCTTCAAAACTCACAAGAAATTGAAAAGGGGTGAAATTATTTAATGTTGGATAGAAATAAAGTTAGTACTTATGTTTATTTCATTTTAGTCGTAAATTTAATCACTTCTAACATTTCACACTCAATTCTTAAGTTAACTATTTATGATCATTGTTTTAGTGAGACTTAAATCATTTACTATATCAGACTTGAAAATTTAAATTTGCAATTATTTTTAAATGACTAAAATAATGATAAATGTTAATTTAATTTACAATTATTGTAATGTCTACCTACATAGTACATACAAAGTCAAATTTAAATTTGAAATTAGTTTTTTTCTTCTTTTTCATAGAATCCTCAACTTCACCTACCTTCATGTTTGTCTTCCACATTCAAACCAAGATTGCAATAAATTAGTTATTGAGCGGGTAACATAACTCCATATAATATAAAAGATAAGAATTTATTTAGTTTTTTTTTCTATAAAAATGCCAATAAGTAGTGAAACTAAAGTTAACTTATGTATTATAGAAATCTTTTTTATTATTTATTTTCACGATATTTAATTCATTTATAAATTGGTTTTAACACATACAAAATAATATTTTATTCCTTCTTTTCCTAAAAATTCTTAAAAGGAAATCTATTAAACCAAATTTAGAATATATCCGTGAGGTTATGTAATCCATGCTAAGAATGTCCCAATTTCTAAAAAAAACCTACTGCGGTGATTTACACGTATTCAGTGGACGCCACAAATGACACAATATATATGTGTCCTTGGTAATTTTGTAATGAGAAAAAGGTCCCCCATTATTACTATATTTTAATTTAAAATCCTTGTTGCTGCAAGGTTTTTAACTTTTCCATTCTTAGAAATATAATAACATTTAAAATTTAAATTTTTTAAAGTATGAGTCTTATAACATTTTTATTGAGTTAATAATAATAATTAAATATAAGAAAAAAGAAATGAAAGAAATAATGAATTGTTTATATGATTTTAGCCACATTTATAAACCGGATTTCCGAAAAGTGTTTAGAGTTTTTTCCTTGTTGTTTTCCTTGTTGTTGTGATTAACCGCATTTCCGAAAAGTGTTTAGAGTTCTTTCCTTGTTGTTTTCCTTATTGTTGTGATTGGGTTTTTAATTAAAGTATTTTTTCGAAAAATATGGTCATTATTTTTTGCTTTTCTTTAAATCTCTTGGTCCATTCATATCATATCATTTAAATTTGAAAATCTAGAATAATAAATATAATCCAAAACTAAAAAAATACATTTCGGAAAAAAAAAAATCCAAAACACAATTGAAAATGCATTCTGGATAAAAATTTCTAGAATTGAAAAATGTGTTCCAGAAATCTAGAATATTTTCAGATAAAGGATTCATAAGTAATTTTTATCTACACCCTTTTTTATTTAAAGTTATTTTTGTCATTTTGGAGAGATATTTTAATTAGAATTGATATGGTGCAAAATACGAAAAAGAAAGTACACCTATACATTTTTGTAGAAGACTTAAGATTAAGAGAAAAGAAGACTTCTTCTTTGAGACTTCTTCTTTTATGCTCCTAGTCATGGAGCTATTCACCTTTCTAAACTGTTTTTTATTTAACCAAAAATATGTAAAATTATAAAGAATGAAAAAACAGAGAAAAAAATTATAAAATTAAGATTACTTATAAATATAATTATAATTATTTTTTTTATAGAATTGAAATAGAAATAACATTACACAATATTACCCGTTATAGAGAAACAGGCCTGGCATTGTTTTTTAGGTAACCATGTCATGGGGCCTTACATTTTCTTACGCGTTAGTGTATTAATCAATGCATCATTTATGGTATGCGACAGAGTTTACAGAGGAAGCCCATGTTTGCGCAAATCAGTGGCACCTAAACTTAATCACTACTTTGAACTCAATACATCCATGCAGTCAATATTTTTTTGCCTCAAAATCTGCTGAAAGCATAACTTACCTTTGAATTGTCCAATGCTGATTGCAGATGTCATGTGCATATGAATTCATTTTTCTACCATGCACATATGTTCCAATCAAATAGCCGTCACCTTCCACCTATCATATGTTTTCCTATTTCCCAGCATAAGACTGAGTTAGATATAGGAATCATGCACAACTTCAAGTGTCACTGCAAAGTAATATTATTTATAAGAGGAAAGTGTATTTGAGGCGAAATAAGGAAGTGTGTGTTGAAACATTAAAAGAGAGAAGCAAAAATCTAATCATTTTTTTTATGTCGAGAACAACAAACTGAAATAGCAATTGAGGTCATGTGATTCCAAAAATGTGGAAAGTGGCAATTGAAATTAAAATTAGACAACAACATGGAGAAACAACACAAACAGCAAAAGGAGCTGTTACGCAATGCATTTTTAAATTTTTTTAAATGTTAGAGAGATACCAAAGGTAATATTATATGGCTTCCTATCCCAAACATGATGACAGAAAAGTCCCCACCACAGAAGAGCCAAGCCACTGCAGTACCCAAAATTTCTCTCACCGTGTTTGTCTCTCCAATCTCACCCTCTCACCCTACTCTCTCTCTTTCTCTTATTTCGAGTTTTCAACAGTGGCCACAGTCAATCAATTTGATTGCAACAAAAACAAATGATGACAACTAGCCACTTTCCACCCTTTTTTCTCCTCAAAGTGTTATTGAGACACCTTTTTCAAACACTGTCCCTAAAAACAGCTGCCTGTTCCTTTCAAGTTTCCACACCCTCGCTGCTCCAATATAGGAAAATAATAATTCCCATCCCTAAAAAAATGTCACCTTAAAATAAAACTGTTATAAAAAATAAAAAATAAAACTAGCGATTGAATTTGAATAATCTACATCAAGCGATCAGAGAGGCTAGGAAGTCGCCGGAAAAAGTTCAAGGTGGCGGAGGGCATTGGGTTCCGGAACATGGGGTGGCGGAGGTAATAAAAGCCTAGGGCGACGGCCACCATTTTTGGTGGCATTGCATAGAGTGTGACAGTTATAGCAAGGCATACTCCAATGAACAACTTGGTAGCCCTGGGATCTCTCCAACTAACCAAGGCTTGAAGCCTCTCTCCCTGGGTTGCAAAATCACCCAACACCGTTTGGACTCGAGCTGCTAGCATTCTTAACCTATCATAGCGCATTCGGATTATGTCCGGTGGTTTCGAACTTGGCATGGTGTCAAATTCCTCGTCCAACTCATCCGGGTCAACCGCTTCCGCCTGAGACAACCGGGTATCCATTCCAGCCGGTATTTTCGGCCTGAACCGGTAATACCATATCCCAATTAAGACCACGTATAAGAACCCTGTGGGGACAATCAAATCTGGATACCAAACAAGCACTAAATAAAGCATGTGAAGCAGCACCGTGGTCACAGGGTTCTTCCATCTTCTTATATCATCCAACCATTTCGCCAAACCAACGGCCCAAGCCAGAACCGCCACGATTCTGAACCAATTCGCCTTGCTCTTCCTCATGCTCCACACGTGCGAGTCTGCATCCAACATGTACCGAACTACCTCGTGCCCCAGAGCTGGCTCTGACCTCGCCAGCCACTGCGCCACCATCTTTGTCGCGGCGCCACGCAACGCCTCCTGCTGCGCCACCCCGAGCGGCCGGAGATAGTGCATTCGTGGAAGCAGTGGCTGGCCGTAAACTGCACACGTGTCGGGTAACAATGAGGGGCAGGCGAAACGAACCGCCAACTCGATTTCCCCCATTTTCTTCAACCCGGTTCGCGTGAGGACTAGGAGGGGGTAGGAATTGGTGTACACTCTGTTGCTCTCAAGCGTCGAGACGCGTATGCGAACCTTGCCGATACGGCAGTCGGGCCTGTCTTCTGGCACGTCAGCAAACATGCGCCAGTTGTCGAACACTCCAACAGTGAGGACAGTGCAGGGGTCGTAAACTTGCCACGTGTACTGCTCGTTCCAGCGTGGATCAAAGCTGTCGGTTACGGTGCGGGTTCGGACCCACTTTTTCCCATACTTGGCCACACAGTAAGCATCGGTGGACCCTTTTCCACCGCCTTTTGATTTCATCGGTAGGAGCCCGCGAGCGCCCAGAATCCCCAATTCTAGAATTCCCACCGCCGGTTTCCATAACTGCTTCGCCGTGGGACGGAAATCGCTGCACACGTGCGCCGCCTCATCCAGCACGTGATAGCCACCCTCTAGGCAGAGACGCAGGAACACTCGCCCGCAGTAGGGCCCACCTTCTAACGGGAACCATTTCGCCGCAACGTGGCGCTCGTCGATTCGTTGCTCGATGGAGCTCAGCGGAACCACGATGTGACCTAGGAGAGCTGCTTCCTTGGTAGTACGATCTTCTATCAGAATGATGACAGAATCTTCCAGAGGCTCCCCGGCCACGAAGAGAAGGTCCTCGTTCCAGTGGAACGATAAACTTCTGTGGTTCATTGATCCTCGCCTTGTTCGCTGCGATTGGAACCCAAGTTGCACCTTCACCCTCACTTCCGGCGCTGTCAGTGGAGGCAGATTCGGTGCAATATTCAGGTCTTGTGCTTCCACTACAGTCACGCGAAGGTACCAGAGCTTTGGCGATTGGTAAACCTTAGATCGAGTGTGTGCAACATACGGAGCGTCTGAGATCCACGCTTCTGGGAACGCGTCGTCGGATTGCGTGCCAATCCAAACAGATAGCTGAATGTCGCCGGAAACTCTGCCTGGATTCTGATCGGCGGTTCCTCCTTCGAGACGGTACCATTGCGGTGCCAAGGGACTGTCGGGAGGATCTCTCACTGGAACATCAGAAAGGTCGAAGCAAACACCGCCTAGAAAATTCTCTGTCGAGGTATCCCAGACGGAAATCTCCAGAGTGGCGCTGTTAGCGTCGGTCTTATTGTAACCCAGCGCAAACACCTGGTTCCACTCCGGCGAATCAGGGGGATCGTTGGGCCGAAAACTCGCTGGCTTCGATCTCATGTAGTGGCTCGACGTCCGAACCTTCACGAACGGGGCTTCACTGGGAGGGGCAACCCCGCGAGCTTTCACGATTTTGACAAACAGATACTGCATCGGCTCCACCAGATCGAACGGATGAACCCTCTCAGACTCATTACCCGATTTCTTTGCAGAGATATCTTTAGGTGAGTAGTCCCCGTTCGGCCGCTTCAAAATCTTCACCCTCTCGCCTCTGTTGGCCTGCATTTTCCTCATCTCCGGATGAAACTGCATTTCCGACACCGGAGGCTCAAACATTTCTGGCAAAGGCGGCTCCTGTGGAATATGAACCACCGGCGGCGGCGATTCCTCCACAACCACAACACGCGGCGAATGAGGAAGACCAGTAGGAAGAGGCACGCATTGCTCCATCGGTCCAGGCGCCTCGAAAACCCGTCCCTCCTCAACAACCACCATTCCCTGCGGCGGCCTGTTCCGCTCTTGCTCCGGTCTCTCACCCTGCTCCTCCGGCTGCTGCGGCGGCTGTCTCTCCTCTTCAGTAAGCATTTCATCGTAGTAATAAATCCTGAGGCCAATTTCTCCCCTTATCCAACTGAAGACGCTCCTCTTCTCCAGTGTGTAGTAAACAAGAGCTTCTTCACCTCTTCTGGAAAACTGAGTTCCATACAGTTTAACCCTCCCGAGGAAGTGGTTCTTGCGTCCGCCACCGTTGCCGAACTTCCTGTCGTTGTAAACCTCAACTTCGAGCTCCTCGAACTCCATATTATCCGGGTCGGACACAATGAACTCGAGCGGCTCGTTCCAGACCGGGTTGAGCTCCTTGAAGCGGGTGGTGGTTCGCTTCCTCTGGCCGTCGAAGTCAGCCACCACGTAAGGGCTGGAGCTACCTTGGCCATCTTTGGGGAGAAGATTGCGCGCGTCGATGACTTCTACGACCAGTCTCCGTACGATTTGGGGTGGTTGCTGAAACGGCGTCGTCATCTTATCATCTTGGTGGAGCCTTGAATGCGCCGAATATGGATAAACGAACTTACACAGTAGGCCGTTGATAGCGGTCAGTCACTATGATCAGCGTTTGACAGAGGTGAGGAAAGGATCGTTTTGTGTTTGCGTTGTGCGGTGTATTTTGTTTTTAATTATATTTATTTATATATTTTCTTTTTGTTTATTTCTTGGTTTTGAGCTTGGTTGTGATGACAGTGCGTACGTACATCAGATTCCATGCTCTCTCGCCAAGGATCTCTTTCCCACTTTTTCAATTCCCTCCACTCACCCTTCCTTATCGGCCTCACACCTTTTTCTTCATTTTTATTTTAGACTATATTAGGATTTACATTTTAATATTTTATTACATATTTCAATGCCTATTTCTCTCTCTTGCACCAATCTCCATTCCTCATTCTAAATATATATATGTAGGTTTAAGACATCCATTGCTAATGCACAGGTGCGCTTTCTGATCATTCATTACATTATATTTAAGTTGAGAGAAGATTTTTGTACTTTTTGTGTAATAATGTTTCAATTCTGGATTCACTAAATCTTCCTTATATCACTATATCATTTTCATATTGTTATATATCCTTCCCTTTTTTCTTGCTCACGGTTCCTTCACCTTTGATTTATTGTTTGTGCTCTTGATCCAGTAATCTAAAGTTACTGTTTTCCAAGTACGATTGAAGTGTGAAATATTATTCTTGCATTCAAGAGCAAGTATTCATGTAATATATTATTCTTACAAAGATTGTGTACTAATTCCCATATCTAAAATGTCCATCCCCCTTCGTAACAAAATGAACGTTCACTAGTAATTAGCCCTTTTTAACTACAGGCTCTTGAGTCAATAACCGTATCAAATTGTCAAAGGAAGTTAAAAAAGCCTTGGCAGGAAGCACATGATTCCGCGTCCCAACTTGGGCCCTTCCTTTTTGTCAAAAAGCACTTGCATTTTGGATAAAGTTCAACGACAAAGCATCACCTTTATACCCCTCTCCTCCTTTGGTTTCTTATTCTTCACCATGCATCGCTTGTCAACATCTATATCTCCAAACTCTAACCACCTTTCCTTTTTCTAAGTCAAGCAACTATTGTCTATTAGTGTTATACTAGTGTTCGGGAAGCTCCCGGAGGTACAATTCCCATATATCACCAACTGTGTTCAGCAAGCTCTTTCTTTTCCTCATTTCGGAATTGGCTCATGAGGTTTTGGATTGTATTATTCTGATGTATCATTTTCCTTTTAATAAGAAATTTGAAAAATCTTTTTGAAGGTTGTAAGATTAATATATTTTAACAAAAGCAGCAGGAATAGAAAGAAAATAGTTTGTGACCGGAAGAAGCAGCCAGACAATTTAAGTTCTGGAACTAAAGCGGTTCTCTGTTAAGCTCAGGATGGGGAAGCTTTATTTGGTTATTTTAGATAAGCTCTCACAAGTTAGGAACATTAGGTCACAATTCACAACTTTATGGCACATATGCCAAAGAAGCTTCTCTTTCCCGAATCAACATCCAATGCGGTCTTTTGCTCTTTTAAATTGGTCGACTACTTGCGGTATCTGATCCTGTAAGATAAAAGTAAATTTTGGGGATATGATGCTATTCCAAAATCAGCAGAATTAATATGGATCAAGATACAAGATGAGGTCAGTGAAAAAACACTGTGGTTTAAAAAATCATTTATGCAAAGGTGGTGTTGAAAAGAAGAGGTGATGGCATCTGGTTATAGCTTTGATATTTTGATAGGATTCATCACAGTACAGAAGTCACATTAGATTATAGAATAGTAGCTTCAAAGAAAAACTGAGCGTTCTAGAAAAAGGAACTTGAACTCTTGAGGAAGATAATTTTGTTTTGATTTATCTTCTCTAAGATTGCCTTGATGAGATGCACCAACTGGATCTGATATGCTTAATAACTTCCTTCTTTCATTCTTCCTTTTTACTTAACTGAGGGCCGATGTAGACATGGAATTTGGATTGGTTTCAAAAAGTTTGTTTAAATTAGATTATTACAAGTTTGATGCTTGATTTTGATCATAAATAAACTGATGATAAAGTTGCATGTGCTTTGTCAAGGTAAATTGAAGCAATTATAGATTCATAATTCTATGTGAATTAATTGCGAGTTGAGACTTTCAACCTTTCGTATGGTAACCATTAGATTCGTAACATTTGCGAATTAATGACGAGGTAAGACTTTGAGTCTTTCATGTGGTAGCCATTTGATATTAGACCATAATAATATGAGCAAATATAAATTATAACGGTGAATATCGATGATGAGGTATATTAAGCCACAGACACGGACCTATCCCAATGAACTCTCTTAAAATTCCTTCAATAACTTGATTTATTTAATGTGATAAAAGATTGATGACGTTGTAAACCATATCATATTGTCAATGCAGAATTTAAGATGGCAAAGGATAAAGCGGAGATATTACTATTAATGTTTGAATACTTGCATGGTACTTTATTCTATTTACATACATGTAAGAGGCACGTGACCTGAAATGGAGTGAGGGATATACATTTGTTGATTCAGGTCAAAGGACTTAACTTGTAGTGTTGTTGAATTTGCGATATACCAACAACCCTAAGGAAAAGGCTACAACAGCTGTTACTACAATTCCTTTGTTTTCCCTCAAAACCTCAGCTGCACCTCTTAACATGGATTCTTGCTCCCACTTCCTTATTACTTGTTCTGGAAATTCTGTGATGCTCTCGTTTTCATTTCTTTTTACTTCTTCCTCTCTATCTTTGTCATGTTCACTGGCATGGCTATCATTTTCTTCTGTTCTTTCTACTTTACCATTTCCATGCCCTGGACTATCATTTTCTTCTGTTCTTTCAACTTCATTTCCTTGCCGATGGCTATCATTTTCTTTTGCTCTTTCAACTTCACCATTTCCAAGCAGATGGCTACCATTTTCTTCTTCCCTTTCAACTTTGCCATTTCCAACTTTCCTGAGCTCACTTACTTTGCTATGTTGCGTTACTTGCTTGGGGATAGTGACATAAAGAATTCCACCGTCAAACTTTCCGGCTATCCTATCCATATCAGAGTCCAGTGGAGCAGGAAAAGTCAGCCGAAAATGATCTTGTTTCCATGCATTTATTTGCCTTTCACCCTTTACAACAATACGGCCATAGCTATCAACTTGGAGCTTCACCTCTTCCTTCCTGAATTCTGAATAAGCAAGACGAGAAAAAGAAAAACATCAGTTATTCTTGTTTTCAATCCTTATTGAGAACTGCACAAGAAGTCCTAGCAATTGCAAATGTAACTACTAAATAAATAGTTTTCTTGGTAAAAAAAAATGGCACGCGTGCACCTTAAAAGAGACAGTTTTTTCAGTTGGGTGATTCTCAAGGGAAACAAACAAGCAAGCCAAAAAAGTACAAATAAACTATTCACATTGGTATCTCAATTGAGTTTATGGAATTCTTCTTAGTTCATACGCATATTCCTTGTTCAAAAGTGAATTAGGTGTTTGAAATACCGGGAAGATCCACCAGAAGGTAATGGCCCGCAGAGTCATGTGTCCATCCAGAATTAGGTACTATCTGTTCTACAACTGGAGTTCGTGCCCAAGTTCTTCCTCCAACCACTGTATTACCCCTAGCACTGGCCATTCAGAACGAACTAAAATCTAATATGAGCTTCAAGATGGCAAGAAGTTGGTATGAACGAACTAAAAACTAATATGAGCTTCAAGATGGCAAGAAGTTGGTATTGAAGAAGCGTGAATGTTATATTTTGCATGCAACCTGGGAATGGTATATATGGTGGTATTGATGCGTGCTTTAGTTTATATTTTTCCTTGATGATCAAGTTGATGGGTTGGGTTGCTTTGCTTGCTTGAACATTGATATTCGAAACTTGAGTTATTCCAACATAAAAGTTTTGGGTGGTATTGAGTATTGACCTATGTAGTCTTGTAACACGTGCAAAAGCATATTATTCCTTGCGTTGCTTATCTCCAGTTACCCTCTTTCGGCGGAGACTGATCACATATTCATAATTCATTTATTTTCTTGATCTTTTAAATATCTTTGGTTTGTGTCATTTTTTTTATCAATACAAAAATACAGCTTAAAATTGTTAATTTTAGTTTGGAGTGTCAATTTGATATACTCTACTCAGCGCTATGAATTACTATCGACAATGAGGATATATTCGTATGTGCTTATGGCAGTAACAATATGTACGTTATAACATGTGACTTCGAACCTATGTCATGAAATAAGGGATTTCTTGTTTTATAAGCAAATGCAAATAATAAGTTTGGAAGAAATAATAGCCGGTTCAATTATGGTGCAAATATTATTTTAAATTTTTTCTTCTTTGGGAGATTTATAGTCAATATGCACAATTGTTTTTACTGTGTTTGCAAATTTCTAATGACTCGTTTAGGGTGTTTTGTATTTAATTTACTGCAAACCTAACTGATTTTTTTCAAAAGAAACTCTTTTTTTTTAATAAATTTATCTATCTTTTATAACATACATGCACTAAATAATCTACCTTTTCAATTTCACCAATGAAAAATGTTAAAAAAGATGAGGTTATGATTGGAATGATGAAAAGAGACGAGATGGCACTAAAAAAATTAAATAAATTTAAGTATAATGATACAACTTTAATTTTAGTTTTAGGGTTTTAGGTTTTGGAAAGATTAGGGTAACTTGTTTTTGTTAAATGTGTGTTTGTATTCAATTGAAATACATAAATTTAACTGTAACACTAGTTTTCCTCCACCTCTCTCAGAACCTCGTTATTTTGTTATTGGTATTTAACTGCAGAAATATTGGCTATATGCATATTGTTATGCAGGTTGTTGCTTTTTTTAGGAGTCCTCTCTACTTAAATAATAAGAAAAATAAATAAAATAATTCATTTAATTAAGTATATAAAAATTATTATAGAACATCAATAGCAGAAAGTTGAACAATGTTGAGACATTAGAATTCATCCACAACATTTATGGAAGAAAAAGAGAAAGTTATATATAATTGTAAACATATTAACAAATTAAAAAGAAAAGCAAAATAATTGATTATATAATATCTATATATCTAATTATATTTGATTCTAATAATTCACACACCTCTGGCTTTCAATCATTTTAATCCAGGATTGGTTCTGAGGATGCCAACGGAGAGGGTGTTCTTTAATATTCTCAACAAAGACTACAAGACAATGGCTTAAGTATACTTCACCAATATCTCACTTTCTTAGATTGCCAAAATAACTTTTCAATTTTCGTATTATTTCGTGTATTATGGGCTGTTGTAAGTAACGAAACTATAATACTGTTGTGCACCATAATTTAAGTAACAATGGGATTAAGAGCCCGAGTTTGTTGAGGACATCGGAGGGTGACTTCATGATGAATGGAACCTTTCTTTTCTAAGTGAGGAAAAGATGCAATATTTTACAAGACAGACATCACTGCAAAGCCATGCAAGCCAAGAAGCATTAGAATCGAAGTCTCAGCTCCCGCACTTCTGTACTGTTTATTTTATGAAAAAAAAAATACTTTCTTTTACCCTTTGATGTTAATTTTAAAGAATAGAAGAAAAAATAACTTAAGATAGAAAGTAAAAGAGCAAACAAATCCTCTCAGTGTATGAATAGATTCCATTGTATATTCGTTGTATCTATAAAATCATCACGCACGACTGTTCGTACTTGAAGGATACAATAACACAAGCGTATTTCGTTTGCAGACGACTTTCACACCAATTATTTTTCAGCGTAACTCATGCCTATAAATGTGAAAGAAGGAGCTGGTACAAGGGAAAAAAAGGGAAAGAAAAACCAACACTCACACGCCGAGTTTGAGCTTACTACATCCGGTGTATATATTTAATATTATCATTGGACAAGATTTACATCATTTCACACAAAAACAGAGCCTGCGGCATCACGTTCTTTTTAGCCAACCAAACAATTCAACTCAGTTTTGTCACATAAACTACTTCTCTAACAAATGAAAGTATGAGATTAACCCCTCTGTTTTGATTACATCAGGTAAGAACTTGTCTTGTGACGGGTTCAAATCCTGGAAATAACTTGTCCAGTGCATACTTTGTGAAAGCCTTTTGGCATTGCGTCACTCTTTTAGTCCTCCTCCACATCAAGTCCGCCAATCCTGTGTCGTCTCCTATCAAAAACAGCTTTGAAGGATTCTCGTTCTGCCCGGATTCGTTCTTGAAATATGCTATGCTTTTTTGATTCCACACTATTACGGCTTGGAATATCTTCTTCAGGTAATGGATTAGATTTCTGTACGTTAATATAAAATGGAAAGGTTTATATAAAGGATCTTCCCCATGAAAAAAATCTTCAACTTGGGGCAAATCAGCAAATAGAATGCTTAAACATACAGCCTATTTACTTCCGGAAAAGGATGGAAAACAGACCCAACACAAAATCTTGAAAGATAGATTATTATCAGAACTAACACCAAAAAAGAAAAGGACAACTAAATAGCAAATGCTGTTCCTGAAATTTAAGAAACATGAAATCAAACCACTAACCAGATTGTATCCAGTACCAGGTCCGATCACTATAGACAAAGCATTTACCTTCCTTGCAGCCCCTATTGAAAACCCTGTCTTGCCACCCTGAAAGAATAATTGCAAAGAGAGGGGAGCGGGGATGTGGAGATTAAGGAAATGGCTAAGTAATGAAAGCCAGAAAAACAGGTTTTACCACTGTTTTTGTAGCCGTGTTTCAACAGCCAAACCTAAAATTGAAATTCTCTCTTATATATTATAGTTTAAGTCATTTTCCTTTTTCTACATTTTGATACCCTCAACGCCTCAAGCAAGAGAAAAAAAATAGAAAGATGAATACAATTCAAAAAAACGGACACCAATGAGCTGACAGCTCATGCCTCCATCTTTACCATACAGCACTTCATGACTTAAGATTCAATCCCTGCATGACCCCCTTTCCCTTCCTTCTTTCCAGAGGAATTTAAACAAGAATGCAATTTTTGGTACCAAACTATAAGATTGAAGGAGACTTCAAATAGTACTTTCTAAGCTTTCAGATAACAGCACAAAACAAATATATCATACCTGATCACCCCAATGTACAGATTTTCGTTCCTTGCCATATTGATGAATTAACCCAGACAGAGCATTAATATTGCCCTTCATACCTTCAGTTTGACCAATGTCATCTTCACCGAAATCTTCTGACCACTTGCTTTTACCCAATTCCCTGACTTCTGTTGGATGTTCCCCTTCAGCATCCCAGTTCTTCCCAGCCTTTTTCAGGAAACCTAAACTTCAAAAGCTTAATCAAACAGAAAAAAACATGACAAACATGGTACTTAAACCCACCCAAAAACCTCTAATCTAATTATAATCCAGGGATGGTATTATAGCTTGGACATATTTAATTTGTATAAAAAGTTCAAAATAAATGCATTTCCAATTTAAGAGAGGAAAGGGGTGATACTAAGTTGGTACTAACATAATTTTACACATTACTAAGAAAAGGGCATAAACAAGTTTATATTTAAATTATGAAATTGAAAACAACATGCAGACAAGTAGGAATATGATGAGCATGCATTGTAAGTGAAATACTCCAGAAATCCCAAAGAAAAATAATAAGACTCCACTGTATAGTACACAATATTCCATTTAAGAGAGCTTAGTATTTCTCACCTTAACGAAATCCAAGGACAAGTGACAGTAAAACAGCTTTAAAACCAAATTGTTTAATTCACTTACAAAATACATAAAATAAAATAGGTGTTAATATTTTCTTGATTTCCTTTTAATCATGTCCTCCCTAGATGAAAATTTATATCATGCCAATTATCACTAGAAATTGTACATCGTCCCTTAAAAAGTACAATGACTTTGTCACACCGTTCTTGAGACACATAAAGGGGGAAGATAAAAAAAGATCAAGATACACCACCCATCCCAGTGTTAACCTGAATGCTTATGGTCCTAATTTTAGCAAGGTTAGGCACATCAAAGTTACAACTCTATGCAAGCATGATCATATCCAATATATAATGAAAAATAAGATACACAACTACAGTAGAGTTGGATATCAGTGATGAGATGCACCGCAAAAAAAAAGTCAAATTACAGCATAATAGATAAAATACAGCCACACAAATAGCAACTGGTTAGAGCACCCTACTTGCATCTTCCCCGACAATATGGTCAACAACTTTCTCAGCTTCTCTCCCTTGAACTGGAGGTAATACATCACCCAGATCATCGTCTTCCATATCCATGTCAACCTGGAATAGGTGCAATATGAAACCAATCAGTCCAGGCGCGCTACTTGAAAATTTTGTAAAATCAAACAGAATTTCTCATTGCAAAATATTATAGAATATTCAGCAACAAAAGGTGTGTAGGTATTTGACTAGCACATACTCTACATCCGACAAGGAAGTCAAAAATACAATACACTACAAATTAAAACAAATCTAGTTATTATTATAGCTAGATGACTAAAGCAATAACAACAAACAAAATAGTGAAACTACGATAGTTCCACTTATATTTTCTAGAGCATTTTATTATTAAAAATAATCTGCCTGTGTCAATCTCAGTCCTATGAACACACATCAGAGTAAAGACACTTGAAATTCAGATGAGCCAAAATCAGTGCCCAGAAAACGGACAGATAATTGAGCCCAATTAACAGAAGGCATGAAAAGAAATAAATAAAATATCTCCAGCAACATTGTACGGTAGTGTAATTTATATGATAACCACACATATCATTCAATTAGAAACCACTCCATTAATAGTATACACTTCATAAACACAAGACATATTTTAACAAGTGATTCTGAATTTACGTTAGATTCATTTTGTACCTCTAAACATGAAATGTTTTATATAATAATTTACTACAAAACAAAAAATTATTAATATTTACCATATTAAATTTGGTATAAAACATGGTCATTAGAATGCTAACAAATACACAGAAGTAAGCTTGCATAACATCGCCTTTGACTAAACATTCTAGAATTTTTTTTCCACGAAATATTATTATTTTCCCTTGGTTGTGCCTTTTCTCCTTTCTCTCCATAATTTCTTCTTTAACCCACACTCCAAAAAAAAAGAATAATATTTGAAAGTCTTGACACTAAATTACACACAAAGGCTCAAGAGATAAATATGTGCAAATATTTTAATTACCTCTAGTATCCTGCTTTCCTTTAGATCATCTCCATGAAATAATGACTGCCAAGTGAATAAAGATAAACAATGAAGACACTAGTAATAAGACATTACTATACAGTTTGCACTAATGTTATGGCTTGATAATGCCACACTTTCAACCAAATAACACCAGATCTACAACAAACCTTCACATCAAGCTGCAGATACAATGCCGAAGCTTCTTCCCATTGCTTAGACATCTTTTCTATGTCTTCCTGTGTAAATCCATGGACATTCCTAGCAGCACAACCCTGAAGAAAAATATCAAAACAGCAACTATAAGAATTGTTTGCTTATATATGAGAATTCGGTCATCAATGATTACCAAAGCATTTAAACTCAATATACAAAAAGTCAATCCCATGTTTTGAAAGAGAAAAACAAAAGAAGGAAGGAAAGGCTCTCTGTTAAGATAATGAATTATTGGTTAGTTTAAAGGCTAAAAGAAAAATAAAATGATGCTAGGTAGAAAGAACAAGTAAACGCACCACTGGGTCCTTGTATGTAGCTTCTAAAATATAAACTTCGTAGCCCGATCTCTGAAAGCAAGAGAAATATTCATCAGCAAAGGAAACACAGAACAAACAGATCTCATGTACCTTCTCTTTAATTCATGTATCTATTTAGGAATGAAATATGTACTAATCACTGGAACAGTACACAGAGGCTACTAGCATTTATTCATGTACGTCAAAATCAAACCAACTTTTAATTCAAATACATATAGACTGAAACTTCAGTAGATTGTAGCACATTTAAAACAAAAGAACATGGGAGAAGAAGTAGTATGAACCTCCCTATTTAAAGTTAGTTCGTTATCCATAATCTTTAACAGCCTTGTGCATAACATGAGTCATACAAAGTCTTATGATGGGAGCCAAATGTGTGAACAGTCCTATTGAATTTGCAATAAGGTAGGAATGTAGGAGAATTAGAAAATGGTTAACTCCCTACCCACACACCTATGGTCCATGGAGACAACTATACCTGCCAAAGCTAGAGACCAAAAATAATAACAGAAAAAGGAAAATCATGATCACCCCTCCACTATTGGTGGATCACATCCAAAATATAAAATAATAGAATACCTACATATCCTGGCTAAGTATATTCTTAAGTTTCTTCTGCTGTAAACCAAGTAAACCCTACCCTCCACATCTTACATCAATGTCCCTGGCCAGTCACTGATTGGCCTCTCTATAATTAAACAAGACAAACAACAGTGAAGCATAATTATAGATCACTTTTAATGGTAAAACTTGGTTATTTGCATTTATTATTAATACTGAATGTCCTCTACCCTTTTGCTTGCTAGTTTTCCATACAAAATCATAACAAGAAACTGTACATGCTTTACAAAACTAGGTAAACTACAAGGCACATGAAACATATGTCGACACCTATTTCTGAGAGCATAGGAGAGAGTATTGCAAAGATATTGTGAGTCGTCTTGAGCACACATGGCAGAGGTTGCGAGAAAGAAAAAAGGGTATACCTTTGCAGTTGCCCAAAATTGAGCAAAATCAGCTACCCGCAGATTGCGGTCATCCACTAAGATGAGGCACAAATACCACCAAGAAAAGGGTCACATTGCCGAACAAAAAACTGCATCTGTGGTTAGTGCATAAATAGGCAGTGCATGGACACTGCGTCACCACTTAATCTAAAATGAAGCCACATCATTGAACTTATTAATTTTTTTAACAAGCCACCATAGCTCCCTCAACCATTTTCTGATTCTATGCTTTAAGTTATTATAATTCACCTAAGAAAACAATTTCTTTTGGTTTCCGGAATAAAAGATTATTTAGGTAATTTCACATAAACACATACCAGAGCAGATCAAATCAGTACTGGTTGCAATTCTATTAAGAAGAACACAACAGATAATTCACAATAAATGTGCATGCACCTCAGGACAAAAGGCAGAATTTTCTATTAAGAGCAAAACAATGACTTGAACAAGATAATATCCGAAAAAGTGGAAATCATTTGTTAAGAATAACCCAGCTATCATATTTTTAATGTGATGCATACCAATAATGAAGGTGAAAACTCCTTCCTCGACAGTTTTCTTGAAAGCTTTCAACATACTTGACCGATAAGCCTGTCATGATTTGGTGTAAAACAAAAAAAATATAATCAGAGAAGGTAATTAAGTGCATATCAAGGAATTCACAGAGAACTTGAAGCAAATGCATAATAACACAAACAAGACCTAATACAATAGAACTTAAAACATTGACTTTTCCAGTATTTCTCAAGCAATTACGTATTTATATATGACAAGGAGCCATAATAAATAAAGGAAAGAAAATAAGAAATAAAGAAATTCCTAGCAACCAAGCTGCTATGGCCTAGTTCCCATTTTGCTACCATATAACATGCAAGCCAGCTCCCAAACACTCTGCATTGCAAAAATTAGATTCCACTGTCCTCTATGTACCAATCATTGCAGTTTCTGATATTTCCATTTGAAATCTACTCCAAAAATATCACAGCACAAAAAAAAAGTCTAAAGGCTCAAATCCATATAGTCCATGTAACAAGTCTTATCATGATCAATTTTTTTTATATATAAAATTTAAAAGAAAATAAGTAATAATAAGATAAAACAATGAAGTAGACCCAATCAATCACATAATGCCCTCCCTACAACTCATTCCCAATTAGAGAAATTGCATGGACAAACAAAAATCTAGTACAACAATTCTAAACAAATGACAGCAAACATTTGTAATACAAATGACAAAATACAATGCTCAGTATATGAAACGCTACCTCCTCCATTTCAGGTTCATAACAATACTCCATGACCTTCTTGGTGACAGGCTTCTTGTTTCTGCCTGAGCTTGAAGATTTTGATGCCTCACTATCCTCGACCTTTTAAGAGAAAATACAACTATCAATACAACTTCCACCAGAACTTATGAACTGATCAAAATCGCATAGAGAACAACAAGAAAAATCAGTCTAAATAAAAATAAAAAAGGAGTCGTGAACCTTTTCAACCTCAGTCATAAAATAATCGTCCATTGAATGAATTCGAGGAGCATCACCGCCATTTTCAACCTCAAGATCACGCAGCATCTTTGCCAGGTAACTCTTACCACTACCTGTAACAGATTCAAACGCGCAATAAAGATCCCAACAGAAGGAAATAATTAAACATGCAAGCATTGTACTGATGAATTTGCATCCACAACTCCTATTCATTTTATATAATAAATAAACAAGTAGTCTATCTACTGATAAAAAAAAACATCGAACTGAGAAAACTTGCACAACAGCACTTCCTCAACACAACAATATAAAAAACTCTGCACGAACAGACAAACAAATAACGAAACTCCAGCGCAGACCACACCTGGAAGGCCCCGAAAGATTATCACAAAATGATCAGGCCGCGAAGCCCGATGAGGATGCCGAAATAAATGTGAAGCATCAATAAATTTAGGTCTGACAGCAGAAAACTGGTTTAACGAAAAAGGTTGGGAATCTCCCGAGTACTGCTTCGACGGTTCCTGGTCAAAAGAATAAACACACGCAAACTAAGAAATGTGCAAGTGTAACAACTCAAAATTACAAATCTGAGAAAAAATAGAAACTTGCCTCGGAAGGAAAACCGGCGGGGTGATAGGGCTGAGGTAAAGAATGTGGTTCGGAAACTTGCGAGTACGACGAAGGAGATGAGCTCAAGTGAAAGGGAAAAAGAGAAGCCGGTTTCTTGGGCGGTGAAAAGTACGTTTTCAATTGATTCATGGATGGTTCCATAGGAAGAGGTGGCGGCGGCGAAGAAGGAAGAGGAGGCTGAGGGTGACCCCTGAAAAATCTTGAAGCTTCCATGTTATTATCACAAGAACCGTTGTTGTTGTTACCCGCAGGGTACGGGTAAGGATAGTGACCAACTCCTCCATTCAAGTTGTGTTGATTGTGGTGGTTCCCTTCCGGGAAATTAACATGAGGCGGTGGTGGAGGCATGCCAACGTGAGGAGCGTGAGAGTGATGGTAGGTGGCGGGGGAAACGTCGGGAAAGCGTTGGGAGGGGTCTGAATAAGGGTGGAAGGGGTGCGGGGAAGATCTGAATTGGGCATTGTGAAGGTGGTGCGGCGGAACGGCGTCGTGCGGAGGGAAGGCGTTTTGAGTGTGTTGTGATTGGTGTGGCGCGTGAGTGTGGGGGAGAGAGGGGTTGGTTCCGTGATCGCGAATGAGCTGTAATCTCCGCTGGTCGTCGGAGAAATTGACGGGGTTGTTGTTGTCGTCGTGGATTCGGGGTCTCTTGAAGTTTGGGAAATTAGGGTTGGCGGGGGCGTAAGAGAGAGGGGATTGGTGTGGGTGATCGGGTGGGAATGGGTGGGAGTGATAGGGTGGGGGAGGAGGAGGAGGGGGAGCGGGGCAGAAGGGGAAGTGGGTGAGGGAGCAAGTGGGGCAGAGATTGGGGGGAGGAGTGGGACGCCATTGCCGATTATCCATTCTTACTGAAACACAGGATTCTTGAAGAAGAGGTTTTTATTTCAGAAAGTTGTCTCCTTCCTTCCCTTAACCAGAGATTAACCCTTCAGTAAACCCACAATTTATGCTCCCTCCCTTCTGCCTCACAATATAACTATTTATACAATTAAGTTATAATATACTATATTCTCAACTTTATTAATTAAATCACTTACTAATCATATAATACATATATTCCTAACTATTCAACTTTTTAATTAAATCATAATTATTTTGTTTGAATTTTCTTTTAACAATGAGACTCGTGATCGTATGACTAAGGGACGAAGACATGATCTTGATCGGGTTCCCCTTTAGGGTGTATCGCTTAGAATGAAATTATGTGAGTAGAGAGACAAAGAGATGAGAGACTCGAAAATCCCTTTAGGGAATGAGTTTCGGCCGTGTGATGTTAGAATATGAGGGTGTCTTTTTAGTTGTCTGGTAATCTCTATTTATAATACACCCAAGGAGAAACCCTAATTATTTATGGTAATAGTAATTACGTCCATCAAGTAATTACCAATAATATAATAGGATAATTATGATAATTGGTCAATTAATAAGATAAATAATCGTGAGGTGCCACATAATATTCTTACATGAAATGGTACAAGGTTTGCAGTTAGAATGAATTCTCATATGTTATCCATTGTCCAGGTCTTCGTATATCTAAAGCATTGCATGGTCGCATGTAATTGGATCAAATGGTACTACGGATCATAAACAACAAGTGATATAAATTTATCTTTTGTACAATTTTAATGGTTTAATATAGTTTTAATCCTTGAATTTATAATTAAAAGTGTTGCTTATATAATTTAGTGGTTATATTATTGATCGGAAAATTTATTAAAAATATTTTTAATTATATTTTTGTGAGTGTGGGTAAGTTAATATAACTAACAAGTTTTGCAAGGCGAGTGCACTTTGTTAAAATTGAAGCTCGTTTAAGATGTGAGTTATATGAGTGATGTTGTTTTAATGTGAATGTGGATTTAATTTAATTGAATCACGTCTAAAAAGGTATCTCCCTCAATTATCTTTACATAGAAATTTGTGGAGATTGAAAATCTTTCATAGATCAAGGTAGCTCGATTAACACACTTTATCGATTTATTAACATATTTATTCATCAAAGCTAACTGTTTTACTTAATTAAGTCTTACCCAGAACATTTGTTCAAATTTGTTGGAGAAAGGGTACAATGAAATTATGTGTATGTCTTCTCACTAATTGTAGCGACAATAAGAAAATTTGACAAATTATTGTTAGATATATACTCATCAAAGTCAATATCTCTTATATACTCATGAGATGATGAATGCTAAAGTAGTTTAGAACCATTATCACCACTTCATATCTGACCATGAAATTTCCATCAATGATGAGAATATTACATTCATCAAATATGTGCCAAAAAGATATTGGAGAATGTTACTTTAAGGTTTAAAAGTTTAGCCTTGTACTAAATACTCAAAAAAATGAAAAGTATATAAACTTCACCCAACAATGAAGTTAAACCTTATGAGAAAATGTTAAAGCCCAACAGTGCAATAAAAATTGAGTAAAGGAAAACCAAGTTTCCTTCCTTTCACCCTTCAATCTATGTGTTAAATTGGTCTGGTTTGGTTCATTAAATTTGAATGTTATAAATTGAATACTTAAACCAATTATTATTAAATTTAATTAGTTGAATCCATGTGAGATGTCATTATATTAAAAAACTGAGTCAATTTAATTGTTTCTATTTGGATCCTAGATTGAAAAAATTGATCTAAAGCAATAGACAACTTCTCCCACAAAGAAAGTGAGACAATAAAGGAGAGAAAACTCTTATATAAAATAATGACACAAAGTTGGAGTTGAAAAATCTACAATTCACACAAAATAAATATATCATAAACCAATGATTTGAACTTCGGACAACAATCTCACTGATGAAAAAAGTAAAATGTTAGTTAATTTTTTTTCAGTAATGTAGTGCAAAAGAAAAATAAAAGTACTATGAAAGATCGATAAACCAATTACAACTTTGAAATCTAAAATATTCTTCACTCTATTTAAAATTATAAATAAGTCACTATAATTATAACACTTCACATATCAATTCATTTTTTAATAACATTAAATTAGATGACACCAATAAATAACAAAGGAACTAAATTAATATATCATTTACAATTTCAATAACCATTTTATTATTTTTTTCTAAATTTCAGAAACTAATTTGATTGCCCGTTACTATGTCAAAAACACCAATATAATTTACAATTTTAGATATCATTTCCTTAACTTTAAAGAGAATTTCACTAATAGTAACAATTTTAACGACTAAATTCACCAAAAAAAATATTTTTGTACTATTTTAAAAATAATTATTATAAAAGTCAATAAAATTATTGTACATGTTAATTTATGATGACTAGATGAACATAAAACAAGGTTGCATATTACTTTTTAAAAAAACATAAACATTCATTAAATTTTTATAATTCTACGGTATTGTCCTGTGTTAAGACAACTTATTTGTCAAATAATTAAGATATAATTAACTTTTATTATTGAATAGAAAATCAATCTTATCAATGAATAATTGATTAACTTTAATAAGTTTCACTTTCTAATTATTATTTTCAACTACAATATTTGAATATAAAACTAAGTAAATACTCTCTTTTTTAATTTTCAAATAGAGTAATATTTTGAGCTTCTCAAACATAAATCATCAAAGTTTTTCTCTTATTTATAAATCCTACCTTAACAAAAACAAACTTATGTGCTTAGAATCTAATATTGAATGTCAAGGGATGTAGTTTTTGGTTGATCAGGGTATAAGTAGTTATAAACCCCTTAAAAAATGTAAAACCAAATCTATTACATATATAAAACCAAGAAGTTGTGGAATCAATATCATTTTAAATTTTGTTTTAAGCAATTGAAAGTTGAAATGTTATTATTGTTCCTAATCATTGAAATCAGAAATATCATGGTTCAGTTTTAGCAAGGGTACCAGAGATTGAAGAGGAATATGAATGATTTTACTATTACCTTTTAACTGCATTTATCTGTAAAAGATTTGAAAACCTAGCTTAAGTAGTTTCTTTAAGCTATTTAGTGCGACTGTTATGAATAAAAATCAAGGTCAATCCTTAATACATGTTGGAGTCTATTTGTCCGGAAAAAGATTAATTAGTAGTCTATAAAGACTAAATAATTGTTATTTTATGTCTCTCTCCAAAAATTCAATTACATTATGAAGTTAAAATATGTTCATGCCAATTTTCCTCTAATATATAGTACCAAATATAATATATATTCTTGCATTTTCACTGAAATAAGACATAAAACTTGGGTTAAAAAGTAACAGACAATAATAAAATTTACTCTTAAAAATTCATTGACTCCCTAAATAAGATAATTATGGCAAATTATATTAAGTTTGAAAAATAATTTATTAATACAGTCTGCAAATGACTCATTGTTATATTTAACATAAGAAATAGTTTCTCAATTCTTTTTTTACTCATCTCAACGGATTACCATACAGTTAGTTCATTATTTGTGAGGCGTACCTCACTTCAGCTTACCTTCCTTCTGTTGCTTTGTGCCGAGGCAACATACATACAAAAACTCCCTCGCAAGTCATAATGTGACACTAGAAATGTGGATCACAAAAAAAATTATATGCATCACAAAGCAAGGCATACACATACCAAATAAGTGACTCAGAAAAAGGTTAAATCATGGTATTAATATTACGAAGTTACTGCTATTGCTAAAGGTTGGTAATCACCAATTGATATTGGTTTCCTATTTCATCTTCGAACAGTATTATATACGGACATAGAATCCTAATATAAATAAATAAAACAAACAAAAGGCACTTTTCAAGATAACATTTTTCTGGATATCAAAGATAGATTGTGTGAAGACATGCATCTCCAAACGAAATGACAATCATGATCCTTAACCACAAAAATACACATCCTGGATAATTAGGACGAGGAGTTGTGTTTTGGTCTCTATCGACGTATTTTGTAGATGATACAAAAATAAAGATTTGTGCTCATTGACCATTGTTCATGTACGGGTACATCATTAGCAAAGATGCGAAAAAACAAATCAGATGAATCTTCTTCAGAAGAGACTTACAAATTTTCGTCTTTGATCTTTAGTTTGTCCACTGCATCAGCTATCAAGTGACAAAATTTGGCTTCAGCAGTTAAACAACTAACCACTCCTTCAATTGATCTCAGCTCCTCGTGAAACAGTGGATGTAACACCAATGAAGAAAATTTCTCATCTAGCAGTAACCCAAGGCATTTTATAACATCTTCAAGTTTAGGAACCCAATCGCAAGCCTCCAAACGCAAAACTGATGAGGCTCTTGGACATGGTCCTGCTTGAGGAAACCTCTCATATTTCTTCAACCACTTGGCTAAATAACGAATCAAATTTAGTAATTCTTTGCCATTCAACTTACTGAATGAAGGGGATAGCATCACATCATTGATGTTGGATGATGCAATCAGATAATGCAAACAAGTCTCAGACGCAGAGAAACCATCATATGCCATCATAAGCAAAATGGAAGCCTCCTTTGCCATAAGCAATTTCTTCCTCTTCAACTTGCTACCACTTAAAATCCCGATGGCTAACACTGCTTGCCTCTCCCACTCCTTCTTCACACTTACAATATTGTCATAAGCATCTTTGGATGGAGAAAGAAAAAACCGGAAAATGGTGAGTATTTCTGATGAACCAAGATCGAAAGCATACTTTATGCACAAACAGATCAAATCAGACCGCTTTTTTTCCACTAACTTGGTGATCAGGTTCGAATAGCAAGAATGCTCAATAATACCATTAATAATCAAAGCCCCAACCACTTCCCAAATCTCCAAAGAAACACACCCATTCAATACCAGGCCAACAACATCTTTACCCATGTATACTCCAAGCTTATCAATTAAAATATTGTAATAATCACTACTGGATGAATCAACCTCAATCACAACTCCTACTGTGTCCCTGATGTTTTTCATATAAGAATTCAAACTACTAATAAATTCATCCTTATCCAAATTATTAGTGTTTGTGAGCTTAGCATTCAGCTCTGTAAAGAACTTTTTGTTAATGTCAATGATCTCAGCATCAGTTAGCGGAATATGCCACCCAATAAGGGGCCTTACGAGTGATGAAGAAGATTCTTCTTTAACTTCGGCCTTTAACTTGGGTAAGATACTGTCTGGGTTCAGAACAATTGGGTAGTCCAAAGGTAAATCAAGCGGTTTTGAATTGATTGAAGCATCCTTAATTACTTCTAACAAAGTCATGATTGAAATTTCCAGATTCCTGCAAAGCAAACAGAAAAATAAACCTCAAACACTCAGCCTGAGGACACTATACAGAAAAGGAATTCATTCTATTTATCAGCAGAAATAAAAACAGTTACTATATGGTTGAGAAAAAAAAATTAAACATATAGAATCTCTAATAAGTAGTGAAGGTGGCATTGAATGACATATCAAAAGCTGTTAAGTAACAATCGTTAGAAACCAACGAATCAGTACAGTAAATAAGATGACAGAACAGAATCCAAACTCAAGGAAAGCTAAAGAGAAAGAGGGTATGGTTTAGTAGTTACAATCAGAAGCTCATAACACGATTGCTACGGCCGCAACTGTTGGTGTCAGAACTACACACGAATCTATCTAAATTTAAAGGGATCCAAGTTCAACATATTTATTTTCACTGCTAAAAATGGGATGGAATCATGTGCAATAACCAAAAATAAAAAGTCCCTAAATCCACCCTACCATCATAGGATGACAGGGACTATTTTAAAAAAAGATGGAACTTTAAAACTTCGAATTATCGTAGACCATTTTTAATTTCTCCAAAGTAAAAGGGACCTAAGTAATTAACCAAGTCAATTGTCTCACTAAGTCACACGACAAAAACATTTTTTTTTTCGAATATTTCTCATATGCCCTAGCATAATTGATTTTTTCAACTCCAAATAAAAAGAACAGGAAAAATAGTTACCTTACCACCACACCACAATATCTTATAGTTCTTTTTAGTATATTTTGATCATGCACCCAGTGTGTATACAATATATGCAATTACTGTCCATATTGCTATACAAGCAGGTTAGTGAGATAATAAATATTTATCAGGTCAAGAGGCTCCCACAGACAATAATTATTTTAAAATAAAGGAGAACTAATACATGTAAAACACTCTAGGCAATGCCCTCCAACAAATTTATTTTTAGTGAAAATAAACTATCTGTAACTAAAACTTTTGTATCATACAGATTTAACAGACTAGATGACCAGGGATAATAGAAAAGAGTTGAATCTCCAATAAGCCAGGTAAATAGAAATATCAGAATTACATATGCCAGATGAAAAGGACTGAATCACCAGCAACAACCTTTTGGCAATGTCAAAGACCCACGAGCATTGACACAAACACATAGAACGCAAGCACAGGATGAAAATAAAAATCGAAACTTTTCATTAAGAACCAGAGAGAACAAGGCTTGAGGAGATGGAGAATAAAGAGTTACCTCTGCAACAGTCACAGGCGCAATTGGAAGGGTATTTGACGGGCGTTGACAGAAGAAAGCGGAATAGAGGAAGATACAGAAAGAATTGAAAATAAGATTAAGAAAACTATAAGGAATCCGAAGAAAGGTGGCAGTTGATAGAGACCAAAGTAGAACAGCAAAACGGAGGAGCGACTATTTTTTCCTCTCTGTCGGCAATAAGAACCAAATGGTGGAACAGCCTTTCCCCTCTCTGTTGCGATGCCAGGATTTAGGGTTTTGTCATTTTAATCTACAATAATCATTTTATTTTAAAATATTTTTTCATTTTTGTAATGTTTAAAAGTTATATACGCATATGTTAATTAAACGGGAAAAATATTAATTAATCAAAATATTCTTTTACATTTTGTAACAAATTTATTATAAAAAAATATTATATTTGATATTTTGTAATTATAATTATAATTGCTTAAACTTGTATCATTTATTTAATGTTCTATTCTGTATTTTTTTTTAATTAATAACATAATAGTAATGATAGTGGACAATTCACTTTTTTATACCATCACATTACAACTCTCATTAATATTATTTTTTCATATTATTTAATTTCAAATTATATTAAAAAAATAATAATTATCAAATTATATGCAATATTATACTATATTGTATCAATTATGTGTAATTATTTAATAATAATATAATCTCATGATTAATATCCTACCTAATTAGATTGTGTAATTTATGAGAGAAACTTTTTTTTTATATTTTTCATGTAACGTACAATAAAAAACCTCTCTTCTTCTTATTTTATCATTTTCTTATCAATTATTTTTTATTATATATATTTATTTTTAAACTCATTACATCAAAAGTTGTATATAATTTTAAGGATCCTCAAATTATCATTTTTCATAGTTTATAAAGTCTTTAAGTTGCTTATTGTAATAATGTTTTTAATGTTGTATGTTTATTTTGTTGTTGTTATTTATATTTATTATTTTTTATATTTTTATTTACTTTACTTTTGTTTTATGTTTTTTTATTTATTTTGATAATTCTATATATTGAGGAGATATGCATTATAATTTTGATTAAAAGGTAACTAGCTAGTGTTCTTACAGTAGGGACCAAGAACACTCGAAATAGGTTAACAAGACTAGTCCTTCAATCTTGGGCTGAATACTATCTTGGGCTGGATACTATCTTGGGCTGAGTACTTGATCTCTCTCCTCGATGGGAACTCTTGGCTTCTCCTCTCGGCTGGTGCTTTCGGCTGGTGCTCTCAGCTTCTCCTCACAACAGGTGGGGGTACCTGCAAGTCGCTCCGATGCCAAAGTCAAAAAAGGTTTAATATTCATCAGATAAAATCACTCTTACCTTTTTCTTACTCTGGACTTCTATTTATAGGGTTTTCTTAATGGGCTTTTCTCCTTTTCTGTTGGACTTTCTCTTTACACCTTTTTTATTATTTACACACCCCTCCTGTAGGTTTTAAACTTAATTGGGTTTCATTTTTATAGTAATACTTATATTTTATTTTATTCTTTAATGTATATCTTTTTCACTCTCGGTTTAAACCTCTCGGTTTTAACCTTATCCCCCTTTGTTTACTTAATGTTGTTCTCGGCCTAAACCTCTCGGTTTTAGCCTACCAGTACAGCTAGATTTCAATAATTTAGCAAGTTTAATTATTATTTTTGAGATATTACTTTATTTTCTCATACTTGAGATAACCCTACCCTGTTTAAATTTGATATCACTAATTATGATATCCTCATATCAAACATTCCATTCAGGTCTTTAGTAGTTTTATATGTTTAGGCGCAATTCAAAATGACTTCTAGTTATAAGTTCAGAATTTTTTAAAATCAGAGCTGAGTTTTTATTTAGGGAATTTTTTTTACTTATTAAAAAGTGCGTTTGGATTATCATAGAAGTAAAAAAAATAAGATTGTTTACATTGAGGAAAGAGAATAAAAAGGGATAAAAATAAAATAAAGGATTTATAGTTTATTTGATAGAAATAAAATAAAATAATTATGTAATATAGTAAACAATCAAAAGATCTTTTATTAGTATTTGATAAGAATAAATTGTGGTATGATTTCATAAGAAGTAATTATTTAATAAAATTATAAATAACAATTAAAAGATATAGTTAACAAAATACTTTGCAAATATATTAATTTATTCTACTAATGTGCATAATTTTTTTTTATCAAGTCTTCATTCATTCAATCAAATTAATCACATTTATTAATAAAAAATTAATTAAATTTATTATTTTTTCATCAAATCAAATTACTTTACTTTTTATTATTTTATCTTCAAGTCAATTATTTACGTTGACACTCTTGATCAAACAAACTATAAAAAAATACTTAATTTATTGAATTTTGAAGAAAATTTAAAATTTAATGTTAAAGAGATGACGATAACATATTGAAAATAATATATATTAGTAGAGTACATAATTTAAAAAAAAAATATACTTTAATTATCATTAAAAAAATACCATTAAATTTAACTTAACACATTAGTGGTAGTGTTGGAAATCTCACATTAACTATAGATAAAAAAATATTTTATAATATATAAATAGGTGCAAACCTCACATTATAAGTCGATTCTATAATGTTGAGTTAAGTTTAAAGTTCACTTCTTAATATGGTGGGTTATTTTAGTGATAATTTTAACCATGTTAATAATCATAATAATAGTTTATTGATTATGATAACATTGTTTTTTTTACCATTTTAGCGTAATATTGTAAAAAAATTACTATAATAAACATAATTTTAAAAAAAATATAAAAACAAGTAATTCGTATTTAGTGTGTATAATTTTATATAAGAAAAGTTGTGTTTATCAAACACTACTTTAGTTAGACCTTGAAATTAGGAGTGGCAAAGTGTGCGGGTTGAGCTGGCTCGCGGCCCGCTGAAAAAAACACGGGTCAGGTTGCTTATTTTAACCCACCGGCCCGCTTAGGCTCACCCCACATAACTTTAAAATGTATACATTTTTTCTGCACCTCCATATTTTCTTCATGTAGCCTTATATTTCATATTCTGAAATTTTTAATAACATTTTACTATGCATGTCTCATGAAAATAATATTATGAGAACATTTACATAATGCATCTAAATAAATATAAATTCTAAAATTTTATTTAATTTTTTTAAAATATTTCTTTACGAACCAACTCTTATGCGGACTAGAAAAATCAGTCCACAAATTCTATGCGGACCACTTTTTGCGGATCAAGTACGGGGCGTGCCTATGCAATATGGGTCCACTGCATTATCACCCCTAGTTAAAATCAATAAATAAGATGTGGATGTAAAAATAACTTTAATTATAAAATTTTCATCGATGTTTATTGTACATGGCTTTGCCTAGTTGTTGATTGATTGAAATTGTGAATAAGAAATACGATTTCATCTTTTTAAGGAAAAGTAATGCACGTCTTCAATACAAAATTAATCAACAAAATCGAATATAATAATGATAACTTTTGTTAATTAATTTTACATTGTCGTATTTAAATATAATGACTTTAATAAAATATTAACATCTTGTTTGAATGTAACATCTTCAGTTCTATTGAAGTTGTGTATATTGTTTAGAACTTTTGGATAGGTTGAGATTTTTTAATTCAATCATCATGCAGTAAGACTTAGCCTCACAACAATTTACACAACTTGTCTTCGTAGTTGAAATTGGTTTTTGGTATAAAAAAATTAAATTTCTTTGGGTTCTTTATATTATCAAAAATAAGAAAGGATATACTTATAAAAATACATGATTATTTTATTACAATAAAAGTGTGTTATAGTAAAATATAATGAAATTCAAAGTTGGTGGTTCAATCAATTTGATGCAGAAGGTGTTGATCAATAGAAAATATGATTTTAAATTGGCTCCAGGTAAGAGTGGGTACTTCTTTTATAGGTGAATAGTTTAAAGAATAAAGTTGTCACAACTTAAAAAAAAACATATTAAGAAGTAGTTGGTAAGGTTGGTTTACATTTATGTGTGTTTTCGAAATATTCAAATTATTTTTGACAGATTTATTTGGATAGTTTCAGAATAGGAGGTGTTCCATAAATGGTCACTTAAATTTTGAGCTCAAGAAATAATTTTTATCCATGGAATGATATAACATGATTTATCATAAATTCATCAACTTCAATTTGATGATAATTAAAATATGAGAAATAATTAAATTTTGATTTCACTATACATATATTGATAGTTGATAATAAAATATGAGATTGTGACAATAATCAATTAAAATTCAAGCTGATTTTTCATGATTTATTCAAGTATGTTTGGCATCAATAGAAGTTGCTTCATTTTATCATGTCAGAACCTCAATCAATGATAAGCACAATAATATATTAGTAATAAAAAAACCCTAATCAAAACTCAATTTCCATAAATTTATTGAAAAATCTAAAAATGTTGAGGGTTTTGTGGCATAACCTACATGTTAACATACTTCCTCCTAACTTACAATCTTAATCTCAATGTTTCTGCCACAAATAGAATCCTAGTCTTGCATTCCTACTATTCCTATCATAGGAATTTGTTTTCAAGTAGATGGAGGAATTTCCCAATTCTTTGGCACCGGCCCATAATCATAGATAACTTCTCTGTGACAAGACCATACAAGTTTTATGGCCTCTGGTGTTCCAATTCCTGCACCTCTTGCATCACCAGCGGGTCCAAACCTGTAATGAAATTATTAGTTTCAACAAAACATCATTAATTATTTATTCACAAGTAAAATAATTTAAAAAAAAATCAAATTACCAGTGATTCTGTGGTGCTCCAGTTGTTCTTGCTCTTAAACCAGCATAAGTAGTACCATTTACCGACTTGCCAATAACTTCCTGCAAATCATGATAATGTTTCAGAAAATTTCATATCACACTTATTTATGTGCTCTGCAGACAAGTTATCTACGCTTTGGAGTTGAACTCTAATTACCACAAAATCGTGCAGGCAATTTGATCTATTATACAGAACATATTTTTACATATGTGCAGTATAGAGAAATAGTCCAATAGTCTAAACCTCTATAATTTTATTTCATGAATCAAATAAGAAAACGCGAGGAGTTAATGATTTCATGATTAAAATGAGCAATGAGGAAAATTGATAGGAGTGGGACATACATTAAAAATCTGATCAAATTCTTACCTGTAAAAATAAAGGATCGTTTGAAACTACAGCAGCTGTTAAATGGTTATGCATTCTTTCCAAAGCATCCAATACAACTGATAGTTCACTATTTTTGTAATTGGTCACAATCTGAAAAAATATAAAAAAAAAATTATTTCCGTAGCAATAGAATAAACTTTTTTTTTTTTCAAATATGCATCTGCAAACTTTATTTTCATATATTTAGTCTCCTTTTCCGTACCTGAAAGGGTCCAAATATTTCTTTTGTCACAAGCTCAAAATTCTTATCCTTCATAATTTCTTCAAGAGGAACATAAACAGCTGTTGGTTTAATTGCACCATAAATAGACGGAATTGAATGATCCTCCAAGGGTCGACCTCCGAAAAGCAGCTTTGATCCTGGTATCTCAAGCAACTTATTGACATGTTCAAGCATTGAATCAGTAGTAACCTGCAACATACAAGATGAAAAATCATGAAGAACTCCAAATCAAGTAAATTAAACAGTAAATAAATATCAGAACATCCTATTTGGATATAAACAGTTTTTCAAAAAATTATTTCTTTTTGAATATACTAAGGTTAGACATTTATTAGTAATGTCGAATTAATGTACTAATTTCTAAAGCCGGGTCTAAATCAATGGCAGAGCTGGCGACATTTGGTAGTTAACCTGCAAGCAGACCCTTATTATGTTTTCCTCCCACTCACCTCACCTCTCTCCCTTCTTTAATCATTACAGAAAAGAACGGATAGCTTATGCATTTTGTAAATGTTAAGTAAAGGGATTAAAGGATGACAATTGAAACTATTACATTGCACATACATAAAATCCATTCATATAATTCAGTTTGTCTTTCAAAGGGGAATTGCATTCAACTTCTTTTAACTCGGCTCCAGGGAGAATCAAATTTTAAATTCTAAAATTTGAAGTAAAAAATTAGTGCATGGAGTGGGATACAAACACCAGTTCTAGACAATGTAAAAGGAATTATAACCACCAAGCTAAGACATTTGATTGGAAAGTATATGACAGTCAATTTATATAACTAAATTTTCTCCACAATTTATATTTTTAATAAATATGGGTTCATGTGTTTAAGCAACGGCATACTGGTTCAACAGGTACTATATTGACTTGGTACCATGACAGCTGATGGTACGTCCAGTTCTGATAACATTGCATATATTATCCATCATAGATTGTCACAAAAACAACTTTAAATGTCATATCCAAGTTCAATTACTAAAAGGGAAAATGACAGACATCTAATACTTACTGTGAGGACTGGGCCGATTGTCAGGTCTGTCAGCTTTCTTCTTTCAGCAAGATCTTTCATCTTAGATAGCAAGGAAGTTTTAGACCAGTTCTGAACCAGAGAGATTGAGGCCGTGAAGTTAGTAAAAACACAATACATAAGTGCATTTTATAAAGTACTAAGCCGATGTACATTTTCACAGTAGTTCTTGGGGTCATTTAATCACGAATGAAGTTTGCAAGATATCCAATGTGACAAACCTCATGCATAAATAATAATGATTGGGCCGAGCATTTCTGACCACTGCATGCATATGCATCTTGATCACATACCCACGCAGTGTAATCTTCCTGAACCAAGAAACCATAAAGAAACTATTATGGAACTGAAATTGAATTAGTGCCTTTATGATATCCAAAAATATTTTGTAAGAAACCTCATGGACATCAGGACCCAGTATTTTCCAGTCAAATCCAGCATCTTCCAATTTAACACGGCCCTTCAAATCAACCGCCAACTTCTCAGCCACTCTTGAGCTACCAGTAAAAAGGGTCATTCGTGGATTTGCCTGTAAATTTAATACTACTTCATGATCCGATATCATATTACAAAAGGAACATGTAACCATGTACAAATATCATCCGACAAAATTATAAATAGAGGTCAATATGAGTTAACATTGAGATCATCATCAAATAGAATCATGAATGTAATACAAAATCAAACCATTGGATGAACAAACAACCTCCAGTAACAGCTTGTTCATTATCTTTCCATCTGAATTTATGAAGTCTACATCTTCCACAGGTAAGCCACAGGTATGAAGCAGGCGCAACATTTGTTCCATGACAATGCTCACCTAGAACAATAGTAAAAAATACTCAGAATTAGAAGCACAAAGATTTAAATATTAAAAGGATTAACATTTCAGAAATCAAACAGTTTGAAAGGGCCAAAACAAGAATGTGAAAAAGTAATAAATACAATGGTTTCTTTAGGCATGAACCCCTCCCTAACACACATAAATGCACACAGCTATAAAAACTTCGCATCACAACTATTTTCATCATAATTGATTGCAATTAATATTCAATGCAGCCCTAAAGCTAGTCCTGTATGAATTTTGAATTAGATGCAATGTCATAAAGTATCCCAAAATCATTGCCCAAAGAACTCACCTTGCTATCAACTTTAAGGACTGGTTTGTTGCCCATATAAAGTGCACCCATCAATTGAAGGACGGGAATCTCCAAGGGAAAATTAAAAGGAGTAATAATTGCCACCTACAGAACAGAATTTCAGCTTTAAGATTACAGTAGGAGTGAAAGGTGAGTGTTTATAGTGTTAAAAAAAATCTAAATCAGGCACTCATGAAAAACTCTAAAACTTCTCCACGTTGCATCACTAATCTAAGCAAAATTCAATTCAAAATAAGAAAGCGTCTCATTACTTTTAATGTCTCTTCTTGAGTAGAAGCCAAGTCACATCTATAAAGCATAAACTTTTTTGTAGAAGACAAAATCTACCTTTGATCAAAGATAGCAATCAGAGAGTTTACCTCATAAAAGACTTAAGTTTTCTAGTACGTAAGAATACCTGAATCCAGGGTTTTGCAATATTATCATATGTACCTTACTGAAATTCTATGTAATGTTCTTTTTTTTTTCCTTTTTGGGATAAAAGACCTAAAGAACCAAAGGGAAATTAGCAACTCCTGCCAAGGTCATCAAGTCTTTATTCACATACTAACAGTTACACCACAATCCACCTTTTTAATAATAACTTGAAGTCACAGAATTATTATATTTTACTAGGTTTTATATTGGAACAGTTACTTTTATTTTTCTTCCTTCCATCCCTTAGAGCACACTTAACCAATTACTCATAAACTGACTTGTGTGACCACAAGGTAATTGATAATTTTGATACACAAAACAAAGCACTGTTTATGAGAGAATGACAGACTCATTTTTTTGCCTTTAGGACATAGTATGACAGTATATCACGCATATCAATTATAATCATGACACAACTAAACAAAAGATAACCCTTACAGGACCATATGGCCAACGAAAACCATGACTTTGCTGCCCAAGATGATTTCCAGGTACGGCAAAAGACCTTGCTAGGAAACGAACCTGTCAAGATGAAACAACAAAGAAAAAATCATTACAGGAATTGTGAGCTTATGTGTGAGTGTCTCTGCACATGTGCATATATCAGTGTTAAATTCTTTTCTTTCACTAATGAGGAATCTAGGCATCAACAAAAGATAGGAAATTGATCAATATCTATCAGTCAATGTGTAATTTAGATTCTTCCATCGTTCTATACAAAGAATGGCATATTTTCATTTATTTAGCACTAGCATGTCTTATTTTGATATACCTGATCCCCGCAAAAATTCTCCAGAAACTTTTGTGTCACGTACACTTCCGCAAAAGCCTGCTGGTAGCTCTTTGGAGAAACTCTTTGTATTAACCTTGTAAAAAAATCTGAAACCTGAAGGCCATGTAGTATAAATTATTTAAAGCATCCAATTAAAGAAAAGTTAACGTTGAATACAATAGGGAACAATACATAATGAAGTAACATTAAAAGAATAATGATAAAATTTAAAAAATCTTTCTTGAATTTGAAACCTTAGGAAGTGATAGCATGTGAGCTGCCTTAGTAGATATATCTCCATACATGAGATATCTGAAAAACATTTATAGCAAAAACCAAATTAAATTTCATAAAGATAGTCAAAATAAGAGCATGAGCATTGATATCATGCTCTAATGCATAAAATACTTGTAACTAAAATGCCCAACTCTGTTGCTTTTTTGGAGTGAAAATGAAAGCTGTGACATTAGAAAGTTTATTTATTCTCATTCTTATCATAGGTGGCTTTCGAATACCAAGGTTCCATGTATTTTAGCTACTCCTCTTAGCAGAAGTTCAAAACCAATCGGCAAGGAAGTTCATTCTACCTTCCAACCATTGGTAAGTCAGGAATTATGGAAACACCCCTACGCATTTCCAATCACACCTAACAAACTAATAATCTGAAAATCACATCACGTTTCCGTTTCAAAAGAAAATCAACTAATTTGTCATGTTATTCGCTATCCAGAAAACTGCTGTATCATTTACAAAAAATGCTGTAACCTCTGGGATTAATCAAGATAATCCCCCTATGCATAACTCCGCAGCAAAATGCCATTAGGGCAACAGTCCTATAATAGACAACGTAAAGCATTACACTGTAGGATGAGGATCCCATCATTTTTTTTTCATTTTGACCAAGACAAACATAAATAAATCCAACAATTTTTTTTTTTTATATTTTTCTATTTCTACAAAGAAAATGAAGAAGAGATACAAAGGAATCTCTGCACCTACCTCTCTGGTGCCTTAAAAGGATTATGTACACCATGTTTGGGACAGCTGGACAAGCTTTCCACAAAGGGCTGATAAGTCAAACAAAAGGAAAAATTTAGTCAATATCAAACTACTGTTGAATTCCAATCAAGTACAAAATCATATATAGCCTTCAAATAGAAATTTATTTCTTTCCATTTTTCACAAGGTGATAGAAACCCTGTCTCACAAACAGAGGTTTAAGGGTTGAACTTGAACCTCCTATTCAAAAAAACAGGTCTGGTGGGTGGTGACTAATAAACGCCTTATATTTCTTAGTTTGAGGGATGAGTAAGGAATAAAAAGAATACAGCCTTGAACATATAGAGCTGAATTCTCACTAAGCAGCAGTTCTTTACTTGTGCAATCAGTGGAACATATTTCAAAATAAATATTAGTTAACAAGGCAAATAATACATTACAGGGATGCACCTGAATGCCTGTTTCGTCCACTTCAGCAACATTAATAAATGAGTCTCCATTTAGGGGATCTAGAATTGTATTCCAATTTGAAGATCCTACCCATTTACCTTGCACTGAAAGTGGAGATAATACATTCAGAGTGATAGCCAACAAATCACAGCACAAGAAGTTTGATAAAAAAAAATGAATGTACTTTATAAATATGTGGTACAGAAATTTACAATAACACTCAGTACCATTCAGATTTTGATATGTGGAAGAATTATGAGAAAAACATTCAGGAATCCTTTCGTTTCCATCACATTTCAAATTCTTTGATGAACATAATATTTACCAAACTGCTTTTGAATTTGAAAGAAAACTTGATAAGCAGGTTTGACACCTTGGAGACGGAATCATGAAAAATGTAGATGGAAAAGGATTTAACCCCATTTTATGATGGTAACCCTTTTCAAATTTTGGAGCACCAAATTTATCACAAATTATTATGACATTCAAAAGGGTACTAATGCCTATATGCAAAGAACAAAAACATCAAAAGTCAGGATGCATACCCAGGTTCAAAACTTCAGCAGGCTTAGAACCTGATACCTCTTCTGCTTCTACAGTTGCAAATTGCAATGAATGAACACACCTACTACATAATGTAAAAATATGAATTCAGCGCTCAAAAAACACAATAAGACTTCTATAGTAATGAAATAAAGTAATAAACAGATAGTGTAAAACAAAATAAACGAAATAAAATAGAGTTACCAGTTAAAGCTAATACTTTATCTTTGAAATTTTATTTTCAAGAAGTGAAATGGATGAAATTACAGAATGACTTTGCTAGCATTTCTATGAGTTGTTTGTCTAAACAATATAAAATAAAACAATGCTCCAGTTGCTCTAGACCTGAATTCCAAAAAATGATCTAACCCAGTCAGTTTGAATAGACATAGCAGATCAAGAAAGAGTGATTACGTTACAAATAAATCAATGAATACATTTTCTAATTTTAGCCTTGTTAATTTCTGGACAGCACTCAAGCTTAGGAAATGATAAACTAAATGGCTTAGTCCTAAATCCTTAGTTACTATTTTTTATATACAGAACTAACATTTCAAAATCGTTGTATACATCGCTGTTTGTAAGCAGAAAACGACTTAACCATAAAGTACAATATCATTTTTTTTCTCTTGTCTGTTGAGAGAAACCTAAATGCATGTAAGAATATAAATTTCTAACATCGTTAAACGAGAGAAACCAAGTCTATCGTCGAAAGAATTAAATTTCCAAAATCATTTTTTTCCTCTTGTCTGGTGAGAGAAGTCTAAATGCATGTAAGAATGTAAATTTCTAACATCGTTTAACAAGAGAAACCAAGTCTATCGTCGAAAGAATATAATTTCCAAAGAGCACATTTTAACCGTTTCAAAGAACAGGCTGAGTATCGAATCCATTAAGTTAAATCTCAGAAATTAAACGAGGATCAAACTCGAATCCATGGTGAAATTCCAGAGGAAAGTAGAAGGAGATACCTAAAAAAACTGAAAGCAGCAAAGCCACTGTGGTTGCGTGAAGTTGAAACCCTAGCTGCTCTAACCAAAAGCTTCAACATTCTGATCGTTTTCTTCCTACCACGATCACGGGCTTTCAGTTTAGAGTTTAGCGTGTAAAGTTCTGGGATGCTGTCTTGTATATATATGCGTTCAAGAATACGAAAAACCAAGAAAACCCCACGTGTTCAGCAATTACAGGTGTGTACACGTGGAGATCACATCTATTCTTCGTAACAGATTTGGAAAGACTCGCGCTTTCTTATTTTCTGTTCCCTAAAATAACTTTTATTTTCTCAAATTCTATTTTCTTTTCATAAATACTTTCTTTTAGTGTATTTTATTTTCTTGCGAGAGCAGAATAAATAATTCTATTAAACATCTCAGATGTCATATCTTATAAAAAAATTAATTTCATAGAAACGTGTTAATCTATAACAATTTATATGTATTTTATGTTTTCATTTTTGTTTTTAATTATATTTTTTAAAATTGTGATTTTTACATATATGACAATAAAAAAATAAAATATAAATTACTAATTCACTAAATATATTGTATGTTTTACTATTCTATAATATTTTTATACTTTTTTTTCTTCAATTTCGTGTCAAGTTGTATTTTATATTATGTTTTCGATATTTTTCATTTAAATTATATATATATATAAAAAAATATTATATATAGAATTAAAAATAATATAAACATAGATATTAAATTTAACACACTCAAAATACAATAGATATTGTTGGGATACAAATTAATAAGAGTATTAAATTGTAAGATCGGGTCTTATATAAGAATTTTGGTGCTAAAATTTGTAATTGAATTTTTTTTTAATTGTAAAAAATAAAAATAAAAGGTAATAAAATAAAAACTTGCAAAATATTTTTTTAAAAAATTATATGATATGGTAAATCCTATCCAACGTAAAAACATTTCTAATAGAAATTGCTTTAAGAATAAAAATATTTATTTGATCTAAGTTCCGTCAGTGAGTTATGTATGAACTGAAAAAAGTTGAGCAACTTTCTTCTGTTTATAAATAATTGTTTTTAAATTTAAGCATTATAGGATCTCAAGTTAAATTAATACTTTTATTTATTACCAACTTCCACTCTTAAACTTAACTCTAATAGAAGTTACTTATATATGAAATATTATTTTAATATGGTCGTATATACATTGATTGTTTATAAAGTATATATTCAATCTATAAGTCAATATATTTAATGTTTAACAATTATTTTTAAATTTAAATAACTTAAGAGTGCATACACATATTAAAATAATATTTTATTATTAACTAACTTTCCATTTGGTTTTATTGATTTTTATGAAAGGATATTAAATATATATTAATAGAAGTTACTCATAACTAAAAGTATTAATTTAATATAAACCTACATAAAAAGATTAAAGAGAGTTTGACTTTTATACAGAAAATATTATAACTTTATCTTGATTTTCGTGCTAAAAATATAAAAGTTAAACCAAAGTTTTAACACAATAAATATTATTCAACGTTTGTTATTAGCTTCGTTGATGAAAAATTAAGATATGGTTTTTCTTAAATTAATATTTCATTGACGTGAAATGACAAAAACCGAAGTTCTTAACTAGTACTATCAACGAGTTCACGTTATTTGAACATTTTTAATATGCTTCACTGAACATTTTTTGCATAAATATTTAATATTTTTTTCAAAAATATAATTGATTTTCCAATTCACAAAAACATATTATATATTAAATCGGTTGTCAAGTTTTGTGTTACTAATGCTACCTTTAATAGGGAGGGGAAAAAATAAAGCAAATAGAGGTTAAAAATAAAATAAAAATGAGTGTTGTTTAGTTGAGAAGAGATATTGTTCTTAAACAAGGTTAGGGCTTAAAGAACTATTCGAGTTGCTCCTCTACTTTCTTGGTCGGTCGGTCGGTTTGCACTTTTTCTCAAACAAGTTTCCTTCCTCTTCTTTGTTCACCCTACTCCTCGATCTTTACGTAATCCAAATTCGGATGGTACCCGTAGAAAACATTCTGACACTCAAGTCAGATATAGTATTCGACACTTGGTATACTCAGTATTGTATAATGACGTACATGATTCTTTAAATTTATGTTATTTATATTATTATGGTGAGCCTTTCTTATTAGGTCAGATTAGAGAGTTGAGTCATGTTTAGAAGTGCATTACTTAGCTATTGATTGTTGATTAGGCTCACTAATTATGCTTAAGCGTAATTGGTTGTGTAGTGTCGGTCGGCGTAATGATCGGATCCGAGATATGGTCTCGGTCGTACGGGTTCTACCGGTACATATATGAAGAGAAATAAAGTAGAAATAGAAAGAAAAAAAAATGAGAGTAAAGTACCATACTGAATCATGAAATCAGCCAAAATAGAATAAGCAGAAAAAAGGAGGTTTAGTATGACTAACTATACATATAATCAATTATAGGGCATTTTTTTCTGCACCCCTACATTTTTTAAAATACTATAATTATCCTTGACAATTTTGGATGATTTCATAATAGAATTTTGTAAGCAAAAGATGTTTTCGGAATAGAGATTCTATAAGCAAAGTGTGTTTTTGGAATAGAAAATTCAGAAGGCAAAAAATTATTATGAAATATCCTTTATGTAACACATGTTTTTAATTTTCAAAATAATAAATTTGAAATTCATAAAATTTGTTCTGGAAAGTAAGTTTTGGAAATATTCCAAAAAAAAATCGAAAGTCATTTTTAAAAGGAATAAAATTATCTTTTTCAAAATGATGGGGTGCAGGAGAAACACCCTCAATTATAAAGCAATTGGATCCCACCCTCATTTTTTAAATGCTTTTTCTTCCTCCACTCTCCCATTTTTAAACCTGTACCTCCACAATTGGATGAAATTAATGAATTACCCCCTATCAACTCCTCCATCACTGTACCACATCACTTTGCCGTTACCAATGTTGATACTGTAGAAGAAGATGAGAGACAGAAAGAAAAAAGATGAGAAAAAAAGTCGTTTAAAAAATCTATTTATAGAACACATGCAAAAAACTTGTTCTGAAAAAATTATTTTAAAAACGCATTCCACAAAATATTATACACATTAATACAATATCCAATTCGATAAATTTTGGAAAATAATCTCAAAGTCACTTTAAATAAAGGTTAAGTGGTTATTCTGAAAATAAACCTTCTTTACAACCTTCAACCTTCTCTCTTACTTTTATCATATATATATATATATATATATAATTATATATATACAGTTATATATATAATTATATACATAGTTATATATAATTATATATATATATATAGTTATGTTTATATTTTAACTTCTATAGTTTTTAAAAAATTGTAATTTTATTGTTTAATGACTCAATCCAAAAATTGATAACTTAGTTATCAATTTTAAAAAAAGGAATAATCAAAACAAAATCTGACATATGTAAAGTAGTATATACTTATTTTATATTTTTAGTATTATATTATCATCTTTATTTATATATATAAAAACACCTAATCTTTTTAGTAGCTCTATTTTTTTTTTAAAAAAATCCTTTAAATTTATACCTGTACCTGCTCAGTATATAACTTTTCATATTAATTAATTTAGTCATTATAATCAATCACACTGATTATCTAAAAAAGGAATTGCAGAATATAAAGAAGTTATCAATTTTAAACTATTTTAAAAAATTAATTTAATAATTATAATTAATCATATTTATTGTCTATTAAATACATCACAAACATCATATAAACGTAATTATAAACAACCTTAGACATTGTAGGAAGGCAATGAAAATATTGTTTTACCCTAAGACCCCACGTAATTTGGGTGATAATTTTTGTTAAAGATAATAGATCCACGACACGAGTCATTAATATACATCATCACGCTAAAATTGGACAACTATTTATGATTGTAAAAATATTTACAACAACCTTAATTTGGTAACATTATTAGTAAAAAGTTGACCATTATTATTTTCCTACAATGAAAATCATTAGATAAAAACTATTTTTAAAGACAAAAAATAATTAATTATCATATTCACTAAATTAAATATTATTTTAGAGAATAATTATTTTTTTAGTTTTTAAATTAGTTTATATTATTGTTAAATAGTTTTTAAATTGGTATCTAATTAGCTACTAAGGTTTTTGCTACCAACTTTAAAATCTAAATAACTTGTAGTTAAAACCTTGTTAACTAATTAGATATCAATTTATAAACTATGAAACAATAATATAAACTAATTTAGAAACCAAAAACTATTTTAGTTTCTAAAATGGTATCTTAGTCACTAAAATGGTACCTAATATAATAAAAGAAGTTAAATGTGACTAACTTAAAATAAATCTAGGTGTTCTTACTAATGTAAAAAATGTCTTGATCCTCTATGGGTCTTCTTAAGCTGCTACTTATTTAATTGGTAATACTCTGATATCTTCAATTTCCAATTGGTGTGGGTAGGGTATCTACAAAAGATACTCTGATATGTAAATTAAAGTTCTATACAAGATAGATGAGAATAATAAATCTTATTTAATACATCTATTTTTTTTTTATTGGTATGCAAAATTTATAAGATGATGATATGTCTAAATTAAAACAATTTATCAAGTTAACATCGAATTTTAAGAATTTTAAATAATATTATATATTGTAATTACGTTAATTATTTTGTGTTAAAAAATATTTTTTAAATTTATAAAAACTATGATTATCACAACACCTTAAGAATATTTTATCAAAGATCTTAAATTAGATTCTTTAAGTGCGGTATGTACACTAAAAACTTTTGAAAGAAAATTATGAAAGGTTAATGTTTGTGTTTGTTTGTCGGAGGAGAAAGACAGAGAAAAAAAGGTTAATGTTTGTGCTTGTTTGTAGGAGGAGAAAGACAAAGAAAAGTGTGAATGAGAATATTGAAAGGAAAGTTGGAAAACAAGAAAAAAAATATAGAAAATCACAAAAAAACTAGGGATGACAAAGTGGGGCGGGCTCACCTTTTCAACCCGCATTAGCTCGCCCTGCATAACCCGTGACCCGCGCGGGCCAACAACGGGGCGGGCTGGCCCGCAAGCCTGCAAAAAAAAAAAAAGACTTTGACAGTAGTGGAGAAAATGTTTTATTTTATTCCTTTTTTATTTTGGGGTAGAAAATTACAAGGGTCATTGGAGTTATAATTTCCTTAAGACTCCTTTTTGCTATAGTTTTGGAAATGAAAATACAAATATGATATTTTTCATGTAATTTGGAATAAATAATAGTGGATATATTAGGTAGTTGGTAAGTCAAAAATATTGAAAGGTTGATACTTGAATTATGTAACATTCAATTAATGTCTATTGTTGTATTAATCATAATGCCTTATTTTTTATGACAATTTTTCAAGAGAAAAAGTAAAAAAAAATCATTGAATTTCTTTAAAAATAAAAATAAAAATTGAATGCGGGCTGGTCCGCACACCCGTGGGTCAGCTCTTATGTGGGGCGGGATGGAAAGTCTAGCCCGCACTCACTTTGCGGGACGGACCTATGCGGGGCCGGCTGGTCCACTTTGCCATGCATACGAAAAACGATGCATTTTTATTCTTTCAATTTTTTTTTGGTGATGTGAAGATATTTGTGAAGGTTGTTTTTTTTTAAAATTAATTATATATAAAAGTTATGTTTTAATATAAATATAAGTATAATATTTAATATATATTTTTATATTATAATAAAATGAATAATTAAAAAGTAATTTAAAATTTAATTATTAATATATAGTTTTATTATAATTTATTAATTTTTAAATTTATTATTTAAAGTTTTTATATTAAAAATTTTAAATTATTTTATATTTATTATATCTAACTCACTTACGAACTTTCACACAACCATCATATCACTCACAAATTTCAATAAACTTTTTTCTTAAATCTACACTAATATATCATAATTCAAACAACTTGACTTTTCTCTTAATGTTTTGTTTGGATGAGAGAGTGAAAACTAGGAAGTGTATTTGAGTTGATTTGAAGGGAAAGTGAAAAAAATTTTAGGGTGTTTGGATTAAGGTAAATAAAGTGAAAAATGTAGGAAAAGTTTATGAAAGTTTGTGAGAATTTTTGAATGATGTGATAGATGTTATTGAAATTATATTTTTTTAATTGATAAAAATGTAAGTTTACAAATTTACCTATATATACAAATTGTTAAAAAATTAATTTGATTTATTTATTTATAAACTATAATTATTTAAATTCAAATATTATTTAAATATTTATAATTATAAATATTTGATATAATTTTTTTCACATTAAATAACATTATTATTGATCCGATCGATCATCGGTAGTCGATGACGTCAGCAGAAGATAACCACGTGGACCACTCGCAAGGTGACACGTGGATCAGGTGACAGATAGATCAGGGTGAACGTGATCGGTTGTAAGTAACCAAGTGACCACCGACAGATCAGGCGGCAGAGAAGTCAGGGGACAGATCACCCAGAACGGTGATCGGTGGTCAGTAACCAAGTGGCCACCAACAGACCGGTTCCCAGATGAACGCCTGGGGGCAGAACGCGAGAAGCAATAGAGCACTGATCAGTCATCGGGTGCATGGTCATCGGGGTCCCGTGTTACACGCAGTTAAACTGGGACTGAGGTTCCCAGCGAGAGCGTTACACATGGACCTTGCATGAGCACATCTCAGGAAATCGTGCACGAGAGTGGCCTGGGGGAGCTAGCAAACCGGTCAGTGATTGGTTATTCCCTCAACCCATTACGTGCGCGACACCGTGAAGGGTAAGCCGTTTACGCAGAGAGCAACACTTGGTGAGTGTGCCTAGACCAGCCACACCTGGCGTTCTCCTGAGAGTATGCGATTTACCCAGATGGAAGAAATATGCTAAGTTACTCCGCAAGGGAATAACTTAGCACACAAAGAGAAGCGC